>JGI24023J19991_10001881_pt1 | contig 15715 bp, 14 predicted proteins | sample Cruoilmetagenom1_FD_19991 | JGI IMG/M metagenome (IMG submission 19991) | reverse complement strand
GTCGTTGGCAATCAGATGGTCGACCGACCGTCCCAGGGCGCGTTCCGCGTCCTTGACACCGACGTGGCGACGCCAGCCGGTTTCGAAGCGGTTCACGACGACACGTACCGGCACCTCACCCAGGCCATTCGCCGCCATGGCATCGAGCTGGCGGCGCGCCTGACGAATGCCGGCAACCCCGAGCTGGGTGACCAAAATCGCCAAGTCGCAACTCTGCACTGCCCGGTATGTCCAGGGTGTCCAGACGCCGGGCAAATCAAGGATCACGGTTTCGTACTCGGCTCTGGCGAGAGCAAGGCAGGCACCGAGCAACTCGGGCGTCACAGCATCCAAACCNACGACCTCGCGGGGTGCCGCAAGGAGATCGAGACCACTACGGTGCTGGGTCATGACGCTGCGCAANAGCTCGCCATCCAGCCGCTGCGGATCATCCAGCAGATCGGCCAAGCCGATCCGATCATCCAGATCGAGGTGGAGGGCCGCCGCGCCGAACTGGAGATCCAAGTCGAGCAGGCATACGCCACCCCGGCCCGGCTTGCGCCGCATCGCCAATGAGACCGCGGCCTGCGTCGCCAAGGTGGTCGCGCCGACGCCGCCACCCGCTTTCAAGAACGCCAACACCCGACCGCGTGCCGGCGGCACCGAGGTAGTCCGGCGTACCTGTGCGGCATACGCCAGGGCATTTTCGAGATCTTCAAGCGATAGGGGTTGCGGCAGAAAATCGGCCACACCCAGGCGCATCAGCCGCCGTACCATGGGGAATGACGCCTCGTCGGCCGTTACCAACACCGGCACGCCAGGGAAATGCCGGCGCGTGATCCGCTCTAAGGCATCGATATCCTGCGTATCGTTGGCATCGATTTCGAGCAACAGAACGTCGGGCGCCTGTAGCAGATCGGCGGAGGGATACAGCTCCGGCAATGGCACCTTCCGTAAGCTGAGGTCCACCCCGCGTATGGCAACACGCGCTTTACCAAGGACTGCCTCAATCGCCTTTGAGCGGATGACTGCCACGACGTGAAGCGGCCGATCCGTCATGTCGCCGCACCATCTTCGCTGGTCAGCGTGGCCGCGAAATCCGGCAGGGCGATGGAAAAAATTCCGGCAAGGCCCGGTGTTACGAACTGGAACGTCATGGCGCGCAAACGGACGGTAACCGCCGGCGTTAGATCCGGCCCTAATGGATTGCCCACAAAGCCGTGCCCAATGTGCCGGTATTCGACAACCACATTGGCCGCCGAAATGCGGTCGTCGACGCGCCTCATTCGCGCGACCAGGGCGCCAAACGCAGCCAGGTCCATGCGCCCCGGATCGCCGGCGCAACCATTCACATCGCAGGCGATAGTCGAGGTGCCGGTCGCTCCAACGGGAATCTCAGACCCCGTGCGAAGACCGTAGAACAAGCCACGGAATTCTTTCATATCTAGGGCAATCAAATCGGTGACGGCGGCGAAACGGACCCCGGCTTGCGTCGCCTTGGCAGCGGCATTCCATTCCCACATGGCGCGGGCGAAATCGGTGATGCCAAGAACGGTCATAAAAAACAAGACANCCACCAGGGCGAACTCGACCGACGTCAACCCACGCACATCGCCAAACCATCGCGCCAACAACATCTACAGCCCCCATCTGCCGCCGACGTGCGGCTCGCGGTGCCGGACGGTGACGCTCAGCGTATCGCCACGCCCGAGCAACCATCCATTCAGCAACGGGAATGAGATGGCGGCACTCACATGTAGGCTGGGCACCATGGCGACGTCTGAATAAAGGCCGCTCAGTACGCCGCCGCTATTATCCTCGCAGAGCACCGAGACGGTGATGCCCGCCGCCGCGAGACTTGACGAGTCTGTCCAGTACCCCAGGACATAGCCGCCGGACCCGTCGACGGTTCCTGTCATCGCCAAGTTCATGGCTGCCAACGCGGGCGACGATCCGTCGTCGACCATGCCGAGCGCACAATCGATGCCGAGCACCGTCGGATCGGCACGCGACAGGTAGCGCGCGGCGTCGCGGATACCTTGCGCTGCCGTTTGGTAGTCCGCCAGCAAACGGCCGAGATCGATCGTACCAAAAAGCAGGAGTGCTAGAATCGGCAAGACCATCACAAACTCGACGGCGGCGGAAGCATCGCGCTCGGCCCACAGACGCCGCAGCCATGCAACTGCCGGTCGGGCGGCGGTCAGTCGGGCCACAGTCATTCGACCAGCACCACGCGGTCGCGGAACAGGGCGAACCCTTCGCCCGTCCCATCGCCGAGAGACCGTGGATCGACGATCTCGCCGTACATTCCATCCGGAAAAAGACTGCCCACCGGCTCGGTGAGAAAGATCGCCACGCTACCCACCGGCGCCGCACGAGGCGCGGTTGTTTGGGCGCCACCGGCGCCGGCACAGTTCACGACGGCGGCGAGCAGCAAGCGGCGGTCCGGCTGATAGACCGCGGGCGGTTCGGGCAACGCATAATCCGTGCCGAATGCCTCACCCGGACGGTAACATTGCGGCGCCCCGCCAACCGGCAGGTTGGGATAGCCGCCGGCTATCGCCCGCCTCTCCCAAGTGTATAGTTCCCAGCGGCTGATCTGTCCGTCCGGCCCCTGGAACGGAATCAGAGCATTGGGCAGATCGGCGCCGTCCGCCACAAGGTCGGCCTCGCTAAGGCCCGGATGATGCACCGCCAGATACGTCGCCAAGTCGTATTGGCCACTGCCGACCTGGGCGCCGGACGGCGGGAGAAAGAGGCAGCCCTCGACGCCATTCTGGATGAGTCCGAATACGGCCTCGTCGACCTGGTCACCCGGATAGGCGCAGGCATCGCGCGGATACCCCATGGTATCGATCGGGTTGTAGTTGGCCCCGCCGGGATCGGTCAGATTGGCGTGCAACCCGGGACCATCGTAGGGGTTCGCCGGTNGCANCCAGTCGCTNNTGCCTGGGTCCGGCACGCCGCCAACGGTTGTGTACCGGCATTGGCCGGTGCCCGGTGTCCAGCCGGGNGGCAGCACCAAACCCTTGATCGTATTCGCCGCCGGCTGCAGGTCCGGGTCGGTGCGATCCAATCCGGCCGCAAAAATATCTAGGCGCACATTGATCCGGTCGGCGACGTCCGCCGGGGCGGCTGGCCCGATGGTAATCCGCCTATCGGGGGCGCAGGTCTGCGGCGTAACCACGCCGGCCAACGCAGTGCTCAAGGCATTCGCATCGCTGACGGCCGCGGTTGTTCCATTCACCGGATCGACCACATCCAAAGTCAGAAGGCCCCATTCGCCCGGCGCCAGCGAACCCGACCCGGTGTGCTGCCTTAACGTAATGCCGCGGCCAACACAGGAGCCCCCGCCACAGGACGTCGCGGGATCGAATGTGGCCGCCGGGTCACCGCCGGGATCCTCGTTCGGGTTACACACGAGGATGGACGGCGTATCGCAATAGAGGCGCTGCCAAGTGGCCGCCACTCGCGCTTGCGGCGCCACCGATGGGATCGCACCGACCAGAGCGGCAAAGGAAAAATCGAGCCGCCGTGCCGGCGCCGTCACCTGCACCAGCCGCGCATCGGCATCGCTGCCTGCCTCGTTGCTCGGGTTGGATAGCGGCAGGCCGGCAAAGAAACGAATATTCTGGTTTATCGTTTTACCGCTGCCGGGATCGATCCCTTGGCTGGGATCGAAAAGCACGTCCGCGCCCAGACCATCGGTCGCGAAAACCTGGACGTTGCGCGCCAGGGCGCTGGCCGCCGCCTGAACCGCCCGTTGCCGGGCGCCGGTCGCCCCATCGAGTTGCGTCGCCGCGGCCAGAGCCGCGGCGTCCGCGGCAGCCTCCAGCTGGCTTTGCAAGTTCCAGGCGCGGCCAAGTTCCAGCGCCAGGGCCAGGGTGCCGGCCAACGCCGCCAGTGAAATCGCTAAAAGGATAGCAACGGCACCGTCGCGGGCCTGCCCAAATGCCGCAATCAGCGATAGTGGACTCACGGCCGCCCCCTTACTCGTCCTGACGATCTGCCGTACGCTCTATCTCCAACTCGCGGACGGCGTTGTTCCGGTAACGAGTCATCGCGGCGGCAGCGCGCGCNCCATCAAGCGTTGGCACTTGCGCATCCGTAGCGAGCGGATTCGGATCAATGACGTGCGCCGCCTCGTTGTGCCGGACCGCNTTNCCGAAATCGGCACTGAGAGGGCTCGCAGCGGCGCNCTCGTCGGTCTCGCCCACGGCACAGGCCGCAAGGAAAGTGGATGCGGCGACGGNNAGNAGAACCAGCCGTCCCGCCACTGGCCGGCCCCTGGCGTTCATTTGATAATATGGCCGAACCGGCCATCCACGCCGCCGGCACCGTCACGCGCCAACATCTGGCTTCCGGCCTCTGGGCGGCCTGACTCGGGGCCTTCTACGCGGCTGTAAAGCCACAAATCGAGCTCGTCCGGCGGGACGAAGCTATCGGCGGGTGTCGCCAAAGATCCCGCAGGCGCCGGTTTGACCAGATGCGGCTCGACGATAATGACCAGCTCGGTTTCCTTGCGCTGAAACTCGCTGCTGCGCAGCAAGGCACCCAGAACCGGAAGGTCGCCGAGTATTGGCACCTGCCGGACGGAATCCTGGAAATCCTCCTGTAGCAAACCGGCAATGGCGAAGGCCTGCCCGTCGCGCAACTCCACGGTGGTCTTTGCCCGCCGGGTGGTAAGCCCCGGCACGCCATTGCGCGCAACGGAAAAGTCCAAGGCACTGACTTCAGGACTGACAACCAGGTTGATCAGCCCACCGGCCAGCACCGTCGGCGTAAATGCCAAGGAGACGCCGAATTCCTTGAATTCGATGGTGATCGCGGCGGCGGCGCTGGACGTCGCACCGCTTTGCGCAACCTCGATGGGGAATTCGCCGCCGGCCAGGAAGCTTGCCGTATCGCCGGACAGGGCGATGAGATTCGGCTCGGCCAATGTCTTGGCAACTCCCTTGGTCTCCAGCGCCTCGAAAAGCACCAACAGGCCGGCGCTACCCAAGGTTCCCGAAAACAGGCCCGCCGTGAACGCATTATTAGCCAACGTGAACACATCGCTCCTCCCCAACAACACCTCGGGGTTGGTCAGGAATGTGTCACCAGAAGTAATTGAAAAATCACCGCTGAATAAATCGAAGTTAAGGCCAAGCTCCTTCATCACCGAACGCGAAACTTCGACGAAGCGNACCTTGAGCATGACCTGCTGGCTGCCATCGACGGACAACAGATTTGTGACCCTACCGGGCGCAAAGCGTTCGGCGATGGCGAGAACGGCGGCAACGCGCGCGGCGCTGGAGATTGTGCCGCTGAGCGTCACCGAGCCGTTGATCGAGCGGACCTCGATCCTTTCGTCCGGCAGAAGATCGTGCAATCGGCTTTTCAAGCTGCCGATATCGGGTGTGACGACCAGGTCGACAACGGCGATCAGCCTCTTGTCCCGGCCATAGATCGTGAGACTGGTCGACCCTTGCGTCCGGCCAAGCACATAGATCGTCCGGTCGCTCAAGGCCAGAACGTCGGCAATTTCCGCATTGCCGACCAATAACTCGGTGAAAGGCGCGTCGAGTTGCAGTACCTGCGACTTGTCGATGGGAACGACGAATTCGCCGGCATGCACGGCGTCGGCGCCGCGCACGGTTGCCCTTAGTTGCGCCCAGGCCGGTTGCGCCAGCAGCAGCACGACGAGGCATAGAACGGCCAGGCCGAGTTCCAGCACCATGGGCGCCAGGCGCTTGCTCTCGCGGCCTGGCGCGATCATCCATTTTCTCCCGACCCGCGCAAAACCCGCGTCGGAACGTACGGTGATGGCGACGCTGCCTCCAATTGAGCGCGGGGTAAGGGAAGTTTGGACCCCGACGCGTTCAGCTTCACAGCGGACGGCGGCGCGAGCATCTTGATGACCCGCGACGGCCCAGCCCCGACAGGCGTCTCTTCGACAATCACCTCATAAACGGAAACATCCAGACCGCGGACAATACGAACCGACGAGCCTGGCGGTCGTGCCGGTGCCGGTTTGACCTCCACAACCGGCCCATGCGGCGCCGGAAAATCCGGCACNNCGNNCGCAACGGCCGACGTGCGAAACGGCAAATCTCGCGCCGTGATCGTGCGGGGCGCCAGGGANTCCGNGGCGTTGGCGTGGCGCAGGGCCAGGGAAAGCGTGCCGAGCTTTTGCGCTAGCGTGAGCTTTTGGGCCTCCGGTTGGGTGACTTCCAGGGTCACGGCACGCACCACGACCGGCTGCTCGCGTTCCGCGTTCGCATCCTGATCGATACCCAGGACCTTCATGCTCTGTAACAAGACGTCGGTGACCANNTCCCGCCGCGCCGCACCNCCGCCCACGNCGCGGGTGAGCAGCACGTCGACCCGGTCGCCCGGCANCACGAAGCCGGCGACACCGTTGATATCGTTGACGCGGATCGTTGCCGCGCGCTGCCCCGGGGCAATGAGGGTGGANAGNCTTGCCCGTGCCCCAAAGCCGGAGATNTTGNTNTTGAGGACCGGCTCGTCACGCCCCAGCGAGCGTAGGACGACGCGCCCGGCGGCGCCCGTATCTTTGGCGCCGACCACCTCGTCCAAACTGGTGAACGCCCCCTGCGGCACCGAACTGGCCGGCCACTCGGCCAACCGCAATTCGTGCCGGAGAATCTTGCTACCGTATGGCATCGGGCCGGCGGCGACCACGATCCGTGCAACAGGCATCTGTGCAGACGGCGCCGATGCCACAGGACCAGCCTGCCCGGCCTGTTCGACCATCCAGGCGCGTGCCAGGTAAACGGACACCGCCGCAAGGGCAAACGCCGCCCCAAGCACAACGAATGCGCGTGACCTCATGATCATCTCCGGAGGAGCGAACGTCCCGCCGGCCGCAATAGATGCGCACCAGCGTCAGACCCGCCGCCGGGCCACCGCTTCTAAGGCGACCCGGCCAACCGGCTCAATCAATCATTCGCACAAGGCGGTGCTAGTGAGACAGTCTGCTGTCCCGGACATCTCGCCCTGCACCGCGTCGCTGAGCAGACCGGCGGCACCAACGATGCCGATCCCGACAAACGCGAGCAGCAAAGCGTACTCAACGGATGAAATCCCGCGAACGTCGCGCCAGAACTTAATAAAGAAATTTTGCTTTGTTTTCATCACATTGTCTCCCTGTATTAACAAAACTCCTGATGCCCGCCGAAGGCAGTCAGCGCATCCAGGTCGTTGCCATCGTTCGGTGTGGCCGCGTTGCTGGCGAGCTTACTGGGTATCAAACGGGGCGTGATTGCAGCGTCAATCTGCGCCCGGCTGGCTGGGTCATATGCAGACACGAGTATGTATGACAATCACGTCCCGATGACGGTCGTGCCCTAAATCGAGGACGCTCCGATCAATTCCGCGGGATGGCACGGAAGCCAATAAATTCAACGCCTTCTCAAGTCAACGACCGCAATCTAACTAAATCAGGCGCAAACCGGGGCGTTACCGGCGGCACTCATCAATTGCATGTTCGCGGGAGATTTATCCGTTTCGCGCGAGTCTTGCGCCTAGCAATCTAGTCCTATGCGCCGCTCGGTCTGGATAATCTGTTACAAAATTGAAATGATCGGTAGCCAGAACATCCCCAACTGCCTTCGTCGTCGATACCGACGATCGGCCGCTAAAGGATATCACCAGCAAGTCACCTGAGTTAGGTAGACAGTGGACACCTGACAGGTAACCAACGACGACAGTTGGACATCCAATCGAGAAGAGCATAAAAAAAATGTGCTGGATGGTGTTGAAGTTTACGCCAGCGACGGCTTTTGGCGACGGCGTAGACTTTCTTGTTGGGGGAAATATTGGCGAGCAAGGATGATCGGCGGCGGCTTAGTGTCGACGCGTCCCCCCGGCTAGCCGGGGCCGATCCGCTCGCTCCTGCGTTTGTNCGGCACCTTGGGGACACCACCGCCCGCATTCTGCATACGCAAGCGTGGTTCGTTGGCGCGAGTCTGATTTGCCTGGTTGCCGCACTTGTGACGGCAGAGGTGGTGGGTCAGAAGCTGCGGTTCGGGATTTATGGCAATGTGCAACTTGCTTTCTTTCTCAACCTCGCGGTTATCTNCATCGTTCTGCGTATTGGCTGGACACTGATACGCGAGCGACCGGCGCGCCCGTTNCGCCCGGTGTGGAACGATTTGATCGGGAACTTTGCGATCGGCCGGCGCGTTGTTACCGCCGTGCCGGCGCTGATCTTGCTGCCGTTGGTCTTGTCTGCCTATACGTCGATGAAAACGATGATTCCAGCCATCGCGCCCTTCGACTGGGATGCGCGGTTGGCGATCCTCGATACCCGTCTCCATGGGGGCGAAGCACCCTGGGCATTGTTGCAGCCGCTCCTCGGCGCGGCCCAGGTGACCCACTGGATCGATTGGGCCTATGGCCCGCTCTGGTTTTGGCTGCTCATGATGTTGCAGTTTTGGCAGGCCTTCAGCCTCCATGCCGAACGGGTGCGGTTTCTCACCACGTTTGTATTGTCCTGGGCGCTGCTCGGTGCGGTGATGGCAACATTCTTTGCCTCGGCCGGGCCGGCCTACTATGGCGCCTTCGTTGTCGAACCAGACCCGTACGCGCCGCTGTTGGCGTATCTCAACAGCGCCGCGGAGTCCGCACCGGTGCTCGCCCTACACGCGCAAGCGGACCTGTGGCGGATTTTCGGAGCTGGCGAAGTGAACCTCGCCGCCGGCATCTCAGCCATGCCGAGCATGCATCTGTCCATGGGGACGCTCATGGTCCTGGCCACCTGGCGCCTCGGCCCCTTCGCCCGCATCTTGTCCGGCCTGTATCTTCTCATCCTTCTGGTCGGATCGATTCATCTTGCCTGGCACTATGCGATTGACGGATATGTGGCAATTATAGGCACTTGGGTAATCTGGTGGGCGGTCGGCTTAGTGCTCGATTGGCGAGACGGGGCGGCCCAAACCACCCAAATACCAACAACAAAGAGGCCCTGATGCGGAAAGAGACCGTGCTCGTCACCGGCGGCGCCGGCTATATCGGCAGCCACGCCGTTCTTGCCTTTCACGAAAGTGGGTACGCCGTCGTCGTTATAGATAATCTCTCGACCGGCCGGCGTTCGGCCGTGGCCGATGACGTGCCGTTTGTGCAGGGCGACGTGGCTGACAGCCAGCTCGTAGATACCGTCCTTGGCGACCACAAGATTTCCGCGGTGGCGCATTTCGCCGGCAGCATCATCGTGCCGGAATCGGTCAGCGATCCGCTGAAGTACTACCGCAACAACACATGCGCCAGCCACGCGCTCATCCAGGCCTGCGTCACCCGCGGGGTTAAGCGGTTCATTTTTTCATCGACGGCGGCGGTTTACGGCATGCCCGAGACGGTGCCGATTTCGGAGAACGCGCCGCTGGCACCAATCAATCCGTACGGTACATCCAAGCTGATGACCGAGTGGGTGCTGCGCGACACGGCCCAGGCCCACGATTTCAACTATATCGCGCTGCGCTACTTCAATGTCGCCGGGGCCGATGCGCAAGCGCGGAGCGGGCAGACCACCAAAATCGCCACGCATTTAATCGAGATCGCCAATCAGGCCGCCGTTGGGCAGCGCGACCACATGAGCATTTTTGGCGAGGACTACGACACGCCGGACGGCACCTGCATCCGAGACTATATCCATGTGTCCGATCTTGTCGACGCGCACGTGCTTGCCCTGCGCCATCTCGAGGGCGACGGTGGGACGGGCGTTTTTAACCTTGGCAACCAACGTGGTTTTTCCGTGCGCGAGGTTGTCGACGCGGTGCACCGCGTAACGCAGCGCGACTTTGAGGTCCGTATGGGCCCTCGGCGGCCTGGCGACCCGGCCAAGCTCGTCGCCGACGCCACAGCCGCGCGGCAGGTGCTTGGCTGGACCCCGAAACGGGCGGACCTCGATACACAGATCGGCGATGCCTGGCGTTGGCAGCAAAAGTGGGCAAAACTATCTGCTGGAATTTAAGCTTCTTCTAAACGGATGATACCGGTGCCGAAAGCAGACGTGACAGTCGTGATCCCGGCGTATGGACCTGGTCCGTACTTGCCACAGGTGATCGAAGCGCTGCAGAACCAGACACCGCGGCCCATGGCTATTGTCGTTGCCCACAGTGGTTCATCGGATCCAACCGAGTCTCTGGCGCACGCCTACCCCGATGTCCAGGTCCTCCACCGGTCTCAAAGAATGTTTGCCGGCACGGCGCGAAACCTGGGGTTGCGGGAGGTGCGCACCGAATGGGTCGCCTTTCTGGATAGCGACGTGGTGCCCAAACCGGGATGGCTCGCCGCATTGCTCGACGCCGCCTGCGCGGCGCCGAACCGCTTCGTTGTCGGGTCTCTCGACTATGAAGTCAGCGGCGGCTATTGGGGCCTGTGCCTGTGGACCACCGAATTCAGCAGCGTGCATTCCTACTTGCCCGATGGTGAGGTGCAAGGCGGTGCATCGGCCAACATGTTCGTGCGAACCGCTGATGTTCGCCGCGCCGGGGGCTTTGACGAGGACTTCGAGGCCGGAGAAGATTCTCTATTAGCAGCTAAGTTACGGGATGCCGGTTTGCGCAATTGGTTCTGCGCGGGCGCTCGCGGCGGCCATGTGAACATTCCTGGTTTGCGCCACTGTCTTTCACACCTTTTTTGGTTGGGCCTCTGGTCGGTTCGCTGTCGCCGGCGGGTGCCGTTGCGCGGCTCGGCGGCAGCGCGCTACTGGCCCCTGGCGCTGGGTCTGTGGGCGGCCAAGCTGGTTCTAATCTATGCCCGGTTGCGACGAGGCAAAGGACAGCGGCTTCTGTTCCTTGCCTTGGCGCCGGGTATCTGTCTCGGTCTGATGGCTTGGAATTGCGGATTCCTGCGCGGCTTTATGGTGGCCGACGACGAGACAAGCGGCACGGCCCAACAGAGCCCCGCGGGCTCCACACCCCGTACCCGGCACTGACAATGGATACGCCGCAGATCAGCGTCATCATATGTACGTACAACCGAGCAACCCTGCTTGCCCGCGCCCTGATGGCTTTCCAAGACCAAGAACATCCGCCAAGGGCCGAAATCGTCGTCGTCGACAACAACTCCAGCGATGATACAGCCGACGCGGTCCGTCGTTGCTCGAAAGACCTGCAATTTGTGTTGCCCGTTGCCTATTTCCACGAGCCAGAGCAAGGCCTATCGCGGGCGCGCAACGCCGGAATTGCCGCCGCGCGCGGCGATATTTTGGCTTTCCTCGATGACGACGCCGTACCAAGTCCGGGCTGGCTGGCCGCCATCGCCGACGCCTTTGCCACTCATCCGGATGCGGCAGCCGCCGGCGGACCAATCGAGCCGGAATTCGAAATTCCCCGGCCGGAATGGCTTGGCCCAGGAGTAGAAGGGTATTACTCGATCCTCGATCTCGGCTCCGACCACCAAGCGTTTCCACGCAACCGCTTTCCCTTCGGCGCCAACATGGCGCTGCGCCGGAAAACCCTAGGCGGCCTGCGATTTTCGGAGAGTCTCGGCCGCAAGGGCGCATCACTTGAGTCCGACGAAGAACGCGCCCTATTTCGCCAATTGCGCGCGCGTGGTGCACGGATCGTCTATGTTCCACCGATGCGGGTCCGCCACTTTGTGCCGCGGGAGCGCTTAACCGTCGACTGGCTGCTGGCGAGAAGTTCTGGTGGCGGCGTTTCGAGAGCCCGTATGGCAAATGGACCGCTGCAACGGCTGGCGTTATTGAACAGGGTCGTACTGGCACATGCCGTGACGGAGGGCGCTCATTTGCTGGGCACTGAACGCAATTCTCTACTCCGCCGTTGCCGTAATGCACAATACGCTAGTATCTACCGCACGCTGCTCACCCGTAAGCTTTCCGAGCCAACTACCACTGTACGGCGATGAAGAGCATGTTCCTCGCCGGCATCGGACAACAGCTTCAGCAACCCGTCTTGCGGCGGGACCGATCGCGAACAGGCCGCCAGGCGCAAAGCGCCCGAAACAGCGGAGATTTCGCTGTGGAGACGGGTGATGACCACTAAAAGCGATACTGTGTCGGTCGGTATTCCAGCCTACGGCCTCTGCCCTGACTTGAGCCGCGTCGTCAAAGCCCTGCTTGGGCAGACGGTGCTGCCCAGTGAAATTATCGTCGTCCACACCGGACCCGGCGATCCGACGGCAGAACTGACCGCCATGGACTCGCGCGTGCGCGTCATTCACCGCGACGAGCGGTTGCTGGCCGGTGCCGCGCGGAACATCGCCGCGGATCACGGGCATGGCAAGTGGCAAGCCTTCATCGACGCCGACGTGCTGCCCGTTGGGACGTGGCTGGAAAAATTATTGGTATCCGCTCGCGCCCATCCGGATATCTATGTCACCGGTTCGGTCGGCTACGCGGTATCGGGTGGGTATTGGGGATTAGCCCTTTGGACCGCCGAGTTCGCCGGGGTCTACCCGTTTCTCCCCAGCCGTCCGACGTCGGTGATCGCGTCGGGCAACCTTCTCTTGCCGGCGACGGCCCTGGCACGGGTCGGCGGCTTTCCGTCGCACTTTGCCGCCGGTCAGGATACTATCCTGGGTGCCAAGTTGCGAGATATTGGCCTCAAGCCTTGGTTCGTTGCGGCCGCTCGGGTCGATCACGTCAACATCCCCGGCTTTCGTCATTTTGCCGCGCATCTTTTTCGAATCGGTCGGCATTCGGCGCTGGCACGACGAGCGGTCACTTTGCGCGGCGGGTTGGCGGTTCGGTTCTGGCCACTTGCAACCGTGTTGTTCCTGTCAAAGTTCGCCGATACCTACTACCGGACGATGCGCTGGGGCCACGGCCGTCGTTGGTTGTTTGCCATCTTGGCGCCGGCGGTATTGCTAGGTCTCATCATCTGGAATGTCGGTCTAATTAGCGGTCTGCGTGCTGCCGTCCCGCCCGTTGACAGGGACGGCACGGCCGAAGGCACGAGCGGGCCCACCGCCACGGCGCAATGAACAGCGTGATCATCGCCGGCGCTGGGCGCAGTGGCACCAGTATGCTTGCCGGCACCTTGGCACATAGCGGCTATTTCATCGGTACCGACTATCTATCGCCGCGCGACAGCAACCCAAAAGGCTTCTTCGAAGGGCGCGAGATCAACGCCATCAACGAGCAAATTCTCAAATCTTCCCTGCCCTTCGGGCAGCGGCTTCAGCAGCCCGTGTTGCGAATGGCGCGGATCCTCGGCCTACCTTGGCAGAGCGCGCAGGCACTTCATAGCCGCGGCGAGGCATGGTTGATGCCGGTTCCCCTGTCCGCCACCATCCGTGGCAATGCGACGATTGAAACGCAGATCAGCGCGATAACCGCCCAGGCACCGTTCTGCTTCAAGGATCCTCGATTTAGCTACACATTGCCGGTGTGGCGGCCGCACCTCGATTTGGAGCGAACCGTATTCCTGTGCATTTTTCGCCATCCGGCGGAAACAGCGGTCAGCATCGCCAAGGAATGCCGTATTCAGCCGTACTTGCACGGGATACACATTCCTACTGACGGGTTGCTGGAATTGTGGCGGCTTATGTATGGGCACATCCTCGAGCGGCAGCGGAAACATGGCCGGTGGATGTTCATCCACTATGCGCAGTTGTTTGATAGAGCGTTTCTTCCCCGGCTCGCCGAATTTACGGGTGCCCGAGTCGATACCGATTTTCCTGACGCGGCGCTCCATCGATCACGCCCCGAAATCCAACTGGATACCGAGACGCGGTCCATGTATGCCGAACTCTGTGGCTTGGCCCGATTCGACCCTAACCAGGTAGAGATATAACCGATGAAGCTGCCGAGACTTGCTAGCGCCGCGCTTCGCAAACTTCGAGGCGACCGCCGCGCAGCCGTCCTGCGAGCCATTCCAGAAAATGCGGTCTGTGCCGAGATTGGCGTGTGGAAGGGTGATTTTTCCGAACGCATCCGCGCGACCGGACGATCGCGTACCCTGCATCTCATTGACCCGTGGCGTTTCGTGCCCTCTTATCCGCAGCGCTGGTATGGCGGCTCAGCCGCGCGGAACCAGGACGACATGGACCGTATCTACCAAGATGTCGTCCGCCGTTTTGCCAGCGATCCGCATGTAATTATCCACCGTCTCGACTCCGAGGGAGCCGCCAAACACCTCGCCGCGGTCGCCTTCGACTGGGTTTATATTGATGGCGATCATTCCTATGAGGCGGTTCGCAATGACTTGCAGCTCTGGGCACCGCGGATCGGGCCCGGCGGGATATTGGCTGGCGATGACTACCCTTGGCGCGATGAGCAAGGAAACTACCCGGTCAAACGCGCCGTGCAGGATTTCCTCGCCCAAAGGACGCCGGGCAAGGTGACTATCGCCGGCGATCAATATCTTTTACGCCTATGACGGTGCCCGACGCACCACCCCCGCACATCGACCGGCCGTCCGGAATCCGATCGATCGCGGCGAATGCCGGCTATCTCTTCGCCGCACGGTCCGTGACCAGCGTTTTGCGCGTGCTTTATGTCGTCGTCCTTGCGCGCGCCCTGGGGCCCGAACTCTATGGGCTGTTAGCCTATGGCCAATCCTGGTACGGCCTTTTCGTTCCCCTGACCACCTTGGGATTTGCCGTTCTTCTATCGCGTGAGGCCGGGCATGACCGGGCGCGCGGCCGTGTGTTGGCGGCCCGGATGTTTGCACTGCGCGGGCCGCTGACTCTCGTCGCGGCGATCTTGTGCGCCAGCATCGGCTGGGCAGTCAATGCCGAGCCAACGGTGCGGCTGCTTCTGTATATCTTCTCGTTGGCGATGGTCGGCCGCGCCATGATGAATATGGCCGAGGATGCGTTTACGGCCTTTGAAATCTCGCATTTGACGTTCCGGCAGGAAGCAATCTTTCGTCCCACCGAGGTCGGGCTCGGATTGGCGATCCTCGCGGCCGGTGGTGGCGTGCTCCAAATCGCCAGCCTGCACGCCGTTGTTCTAATCGTGCAGGGCGTGCGCGGATTACTGCTGGTTCACCGCCATGTGGAACTGCCGTTAGTGCCATTGGTGTGGCGATCGGCGGGTGGCCTGTTGACCAAAGCGTTGTCGGCGGGTCTGGCGGGGTTGGTCTCTGCGTGGCTTCTACAAGGCCCGCTCGTGCTTTACGCACAGGTCGTTGCTGACAAGGCCAGTGTCGGCCAACTGGCGCTGGCCATGCAGGCACTTGTTCTGCTTTGCAATTTGCCGTGGGCCATTGGCCGCTCGGCGTTACCGGTGCTCAGCCGCGCCAAGGCGCGCGATGATGGCAGCGGTGTACGCTATGCGGACGCCATGTTGCGCCTGGCGTTCATTCTTGCCGCCGCCTTGGGATTGGCTGGAATGGCGATCGGACCCTGGCTGACGGTGAGCGTATTCGGACCCGGATACGGCGTCGCCGGCACACTGCTTGGACCGGCACTGTGGCTGCTGTTGCCGTTGACAGCGGCGACCGCCCTCAGTCCATTGCTCTTGGTCCGCGAACGCTATGGTGCGGCTGGGTTATCGGCGCTGGCCGGCGCCGCCGTCATGGTTGTTGCGGTCCCCGTGCTGTCGTCGATCATGGGTCCCGTTGGCGCCGTTGCCGGCGCCGGGGCCGGCCTCAGCCTCTGGGCTGTGTGTCTTCTGAGCCTGGTCGGCCGCCGTGAGGGTGTCTCGATCGGTCTTGCGGTCGTGCGGCCGGGCATCGTTGCGACGATCGCCTTGGTCGCCTACCTCATCATGCAAAGCGCCGGCGCCGGGCCGTTGTGGGGTCTGGCCGTGGCGTGGTTAGTT
>JGI24023J19991_10001879_pt1 | contig 15719 bp, 15 predicted proteins | sample Cruoilmetagenom1_FD_19991 | JGI IMG/M metagenome (IMG submission 19991) | reverse complement strand
CTCTTAAGATGGTCAACCCTATTGATGGATTTGACGAAGGAAAGTAAAGGTGTTGCAAGAAACAATATAGTAAAGACGTTGCATGAAACGTCTCAATAATAACGATATGACTAACCAACAACTACAAGATCTTATCAAACCTTGGTTTGAAAATCTTGAATTTACAGAAGAAGCAACTGAGTTTTTAACTGTTACAGTCCCAAAAGAAAATCTACATGATTTAGCTGAGAAGTTAAAATCAACTGCTGAAACACAATTTGATTATTTGTTTTGTGAAACAGGTATGGATTGGGGAGAAACACTAGGAGTTATCTATCATTTACGCTCAACTACACTCGGTCACGAAATGGTCGTAAAAGTAGAAACAAATGACCGTTCTGCTGCAAACCTTGACACAGTTTGTGATATCTGGAGAACTGCTGAGTTAAACGAAAGAGAAATCCATGATTTATTCGGTATCAAGTTTAATAACCATCCAAATATGGAGGTGTTAATTCTTCCACCTGATTGGGAAGGATACCCATTACGCAAGGATTATGTAGATGATATTAATATGATTATTCGATAAAGTGTTTCAGGTTTAATGTTTAAAGTTTCAGGTGGTGGCAACAATAAAAAAATTTGAAGATTTACAAATATGGCAATTAGCAAGAGAGATGAGTAATGAAGTTTTTATACTGATGACTAAAACAGATTTGAAAATAGATTATAGATTAAAAGACCAAATAAATGGTTCATCGGGTTCAGTTATGGATAATATTGCTGAAGGGTTTGAAAGAGATGGAAATAAGGAATTTCATAATTTTCTCTCCATTGCGAAAGCATCATCTGGTGAAACCCGATCTCAATTGTATAGAATAGTAGACAGACAATATATTACAGAACAAAAATTTGAAGGTTTAAAGGAGAAATCATTAGTGCTGTCGGGTAAGATAGGCGCATTTATGTCGTATTTAAGAAAAAATGAATTTAGAGGAAATAAGTACAAAACCTGAAACTCGAAACTCTAAACCTGAAACTCGAAACTCGAAACTCGAAACTCGAAACCTGAAACAACAACATGGATTACGAAGCACAAATAAAGAAAAACCAATTCAGAACTGATGAATACAAAATTAACATGGGGCCACAGCATCCAGCTACCCATGGTGTATTACGTTTGAATTTGACGATAGATGGTGAGATAATCAAAAGAGTAGAACCCGATTTGGGATATATCCATAGAGGTATTGAAAAGATGTGTGAATACGATTCGTACCCACAAATAATTCATCTTACCGATAGAATGGATTATCTTTCTTCACATAATAATAATGAGGCTGTTGCATTAGCGATTGAGAAAGCCCTTGAAATAGAAGTTTCTGATCGTGTAAAGTATATTCGAACTATTGTAGGTGAATTAACAAGGATGGCTTCACATCAATTATGGTGGGCCGTTACAGGAATGGATCTAGGTGCTTTAACATCTTATTTTTACGGATTTAGAGATCGTGAGCTAATCAACGATATTTTTGAAGAAACTTGTGGTGCTAGATTGACGATGAATTATAGTGTTCCTGGAGGAATTAGATATGATATTCATGAAAATTTTGTACAAAGAGTAAAAGACTTTATCGTTCACCTTAGAAGTAAACTACCTGAATATGATCAGTTACTAACAGGAAATGTTATTTTTGAAAAAAGAATGAAAGGTGTAGGAGTTTTAAGTAAAGAAGATGCAATTAGTTATGGTGTGTCAGGTCCTGTTGCTAGAGCTTCAGGTGTAGCAAGTGATATTAGAAAGATAAAACCCTACTCTGCATTTGCTTTAAAAGATATTGACTTTAAAGAACCTTTATATACAGAAGGAGATGCTTATTCACGCTATAAAGTGCGTATTGATGAGATGTGGGAATCAATGAATATCATCGAGCAGCTCATTGACAATATCCCTGAAGGAAATATTAAAGAACCAACCAAAGCGGTAATTAAATTGCCTAAAGGAGAGTTTTACCAACGTGTAGAAACTGCTCGAGGAGAATTAGGAGTATATATAAATAGTGATGGAAAGAAAAACCCATATCGAGTTAAATTCCGTTCACCTGGTTTTTCTAATCTTTCGGCATTAGATCATATGGCAGTAGGAAGCAAGTTAGGAGATTTAGTAGCTATGATGGCAACTTTAGATTTAGTAGTGCCAGATATTGATAGATAAGAATTAATAATTTTTTATTATAAAAATATTTATAATGATAATAGCAAGTACAAATAATTTTTTTACAGAAATAATATCCTTCTTTTCAGATGGTTTAGGATGGGGTTTTGGTGGAGAAATACTAGGATATACTGCAATTGCAGTTATTTATTTAATATTCTTCGCAGTAGCAGGTCTTTACTTAGTATTGATGGAACGTAAAGTTGCTGCTTGGATCCAACTTCGAATAGGTCCAAACCGTGTCGGACCTTGGGGTCTTTTGCAAACTATTGGTGATGCCATAAAATTAGTTACCAAAGAACTAACAGGAACAATAAAGGCAGATAAGTTTTTATACAACTTAGCACCTTACTTCCCAATTGTAGCAGCTTTAATTTCAATAAGTGTTTTTGCATTTGGAGAAAGTTTTCAAGTCTTTGATATCAATATTGGTATATTCTTTTTAACTGCTGTTTCATCGATTGGTGTTATTGGTATTTTATTAGGAGGATGGGCAAGTAATAATAAATTTGCTTTGATCGGAGCGATGCGTTCTGGTGTACAGGTAATTAGTTATGAACTTTCAGTAGGATTATCACTTCTTACGATGGTATTACTAACAGGTTCTTTACAATTGTCAGAAATTATAGAAGTGCAACGTACAGGTGGTTGGTTAATTTACCAAGGTCATATACCTGCAATTATTGCTTTTATGATTTACATGATTTCAGGAACTGCAGAAACTAACAGAGCACCATTCGATTTAATTGAAGCAGAATCTGAGTTAGGAGCAGGATATCATACAGAGTATTCAGGTATGAAGTTTGCCTACTTTTTCTTAGCAGAATTTATCAATATGTTTATCATTGCTGCTATCGCTGTTACTGTATTTTTTGGAGGCTGGTTAGCACCTTTTGATTTATTTGATAATGTATGGTTTTTACAACCCGTTTGGTTTATCCTAAAAGTAGGAATGATTATCGTTCTAATGATGTTCTTTAGATGGACCTATCCTCGTTTACGAATTGATCAAGTATTAACATTAGAGTGGAAGTATTTACTACCCTTAAATTTAATGAATATTGTATTAATGGCAATTATGGTTTGGGCAGGATTTACACTTCCTTGGCCATTTTAACAAGACAATAAAGATAAAAATATGTCCTATTTTTCAGATATATATAACGGATTTAAATCGTTAATCAACGGTTTTAAAGTTACACACAAGTATTTTATACATGCTCGTAAAGAGATTATTACGGTGCAATATCCAGAAGAGAGACCTCAAATTTTTGAGCGTTTCAAAGGTGAGGTCATCATGCCACATGATGAAAACAATGAGCATGCTTGTACAGGATGTCAAGCCTGTGAAATTGCTTGTCCAAATGGGACCATTGAAATCATATGGGATAGAGTTCTAGATGAAGAAACAGGTAAGAAAAAGAAAACAATAGATAAGCATATTTACCATCTTTCTATGTGTACTATGTGTAGTCAATGTATTGAGGCATGTCCTACAGACGCAATTGTATGGGGTCAAGGTTTTGAACATTCGGTAACCGATCGTACACAGTTAACAAAAGTATTAAACAACCCAGGATCTAAAATAAGATCTGACGTAAAAGAGTAGACAAATTCCAAAACCCAAATAAATTAAATTCCAAAGGGTAGAGGTGAAAAAAATAAAAAGTGAAAAAGTAATAAAATGCCAAAAAGAGTGTATGATCTAGAAGAAAGGACATTTAAATTTGCAAGAGATGTTAGAATTTTTATAAAAAAACTTCCAAAAACAACTGCAAATTTTGAGGATGTAAAACAAGTAGTAAGATCATCAGGATCAGTTGGAGCCAATTATATAGAGGCAAATGAAAAGTTAAGCGATAAGGATTTTGATTTTAGAATTAAGATTAGTAGAAAAGAAGCAAAAGAGACAATTTATTGGTTACGATTAATTAGAGATACCAATGATAATATTGATGAAGAAATGATAGATAATTTGATTAGTGAAGTCACAGAGTTAAGAAAGATATTATCTGCTATTTTGATAAAAAGAAATAAAGGATAATTTAGAACTTAATTGTTTGGAATTTATAATTTAAAATTTTGGAATTTTTACATATATGGAACAAGTTATATTTTACATTTTTGCAATAATTATTGTTGTAATGGCAATTGCATCTGTAACCAGTAGAAAGATTTTACGAGCCGTAATCTATTTATTAATGTCGTTGTTAGGAATTGCAGCACTCTACTTTATGATGCAGTACAATTTCTTAGGAGCAGTACAAATGGCAGTTTATGCAGGTGGTATCATCATTCTGTTTATTTTTGCAGTCTTATTAGTACATCAGATAGAAGGTAAACTAGAAGAACCTTCTACAGGTAGAAAAATAGGTATGGCAGCTCTCAGTCTATTCGGTTTAGGAATCACATTAGTTACAATCTATTCACATAAATTTACTGTGGTAGAAGCATCAAAAGATTTTGATGTTAAAGATATTGGTCGTGGTCTCTTAGGAACTGGTGAAGGTGGATTTATTTTACCATTTGAAGTAATAAGCATCATCTTATTAGCAGCCATGATAGGATCCATAATAATTGCAAAAGGACAAAAGAAAGAAGTTAAAAAGTAAAAAGTTCATAGAGTTCATAAAGTTAAAATGTCACTGGCAACTTTCAACTTTACAAACTTTCAACTTTATAAACTAAAGGAAAATGATTGAAAACGTTAGCATATACGAACTATTAACCCTAACAACGATACTATTCTTTATCGGATTGTATGGGTTTTTGACTAGAAAAAATTTAATCACCATGTTGATGGCAATTGAGTTGTTATTAAACACCTCTGTTATCAACTTTGTGGTCATCAACAAATATCTGTATCCAGATGTGTTGCAAGGAGTCTATTTCTCGATATTTATTATTGCAGTAGCAGCAGCTGAAACTGCTTTAGCTATTTCAATAATTATCAATTTATATCGTTTGCGCACTTCTGTTGATATTACAGAAACTGAAACAATGAAGTACTAAAAATATAGAATATGGATTTTAGTTATACAATATTTATTCTGATTATCCCGATAGCAATGTTTTTATTGTTAGGGTTTTTCTATAACAAGATTAAACCTGCCATTTCAGGTTGGATAGGTGTAGCAGGATTGACTGCCGTAGCAGGGATGTCTTATTATACAGCCTATCAATACTTTTTCAACATTCCTAAGGTGGATGGTAAATTTCAAACATTCTTTGGCTTTAAGATGAATTGGATGAATTTTACCGATACTCTACGTATTGATATGGGTATCTTATTAGATCCAATATCAATTATGATGATGGTGGTTGTTTCTACTATATCATTAATGGTACATATTTATAGTCGTGGCTATATGCACGGTGATAGAGGTTATACCAAATTCTTTGCCTTTTTAGCTTTATTTACTTTTTCTATGATGGGATTAGTAGTAGCCACAAATCTATTCCAAATCTATATCTTTTGGGAATTAGTGGGTGTTTCTTCTTTCTTATTGATCGGATATTATTACGAAAAACCATCCGCAGTAGCAGCAGCAAAAAAAGCATTTATTGTAACTCGTTTTGCTGATTTAGGTTTCTTAATCGGAATTTTGTTAATGGGTTATTATGGTGGTTCATATGATTTTATGGAATTAAACAATCCAGAAGGTTTTAACACCATATTAGAAAATGCTCCACAAAAATTCATGGGCATTTCAGTAATTACTACCGCATTAGTATTAATGTTTATGGGTGGTGCTGGTAAATCGGCGATGTTTCCACTACATATTTGGTTACCAGATGCAATGGAAGGTCCAACACCTGTTTCTGCCTTAATTCATGCTGCGACAATGGTTGTAGCTGGTGTTTATTTGGTCGCTAGAATGTTTCCAATGTTCCATTTCTTTGATGATGGTTTTGCACTTCATGTAGTAGCTTGGGTAGGTGCAATATCTTCGCTGTTTGCAGCAATTATTGCCTTAACTCAAACTGATATTAAGCGAGTTCTTGCTTTCTCAACAATGTCTCAAATTGGATACATGATGTTGGCATTAGGTGTTTCAAAATATGACGGACATGAAGGTTTAGGTTATATGGCATCCATGTGGCACTTGTTTACACACGCCATGTTTAAAGCGCTATTATTCTTAGCTGCTGGTTCGGTGATTCATGCAGTACATAGTAATTACTTAAAAGATATGGGTGGCTTACGAAAGTATATGCCCATTACAAATATTACCTTTTTAATTGCAGCTTTATCAATCTCAGGATTCCCGCTTACAGCTGGTTTCTTTAGTAAAGATGAAATTCTAGTAGCCGCATTTGAACATAATAAACCTATTTATTTTATCACCTTATTTATTGCAGGTTTAACAGCTTTTTATATGTTTAGATTATACTTCGGGATATTTTGGGGTAAGAAAAAAGATTATGAACATGCACCACATGAATCGCCTTGGTCTATGACAATTCCGCTAATGTTCCTAGCATTTATGAGTATTGCATCGGGTTATTTGCCTTTCAGCGAATGGGTAACTGCTGACCACGAGGCAATTCACGGGCATATTGGTTTGTTTTCAAACTTAGGTGTAATTCATTGGGATATGGCAGCGATAGCGATTGTAACAGGTTTGTTAGGAATCGCAATTGCTTGGTTTTTCTATAAAAAACCAACAGACTATCCTGCAAAAATTAGTGCCGCTTTTGGTCGTTTTTATAAATGGACTTATAATAAGTTCTATATTGATGAAGTTTATATGTTCATCACGCACAAAATAATTTTTAAACGTATTTCAACACCTTTCGCATGGTTTGACAAAAAAGTGGTCGATGGAACAATGGAAGGTATTGGAAACAGAACAGTAGATTTTTCTAAATTGATTAAAGGAGTACAATCTGGTAAAGTTCAAGATTACGCATTTGCCTTTGTAGGTGGTGTGTTTGTATTAGTATTAATCGTTTTATACATGTTATAATATGGATATTTTAACTCTTTTTATAGTTGTTCCCGTTCTAACGGCAATAGCTCTCTTATTCACTAAAGATTTAAAGCAAGCAAGAATGCTAACCATGATTGGTATGCTAATCGAATTTGGGATGGCAATCAATTTAGTCTTCGCCTATTTTAAAGAACGTGCAAGCAATACGGACATCATGGTCTTTACGCGAGACGAGATGTGGTTTGAATCCTTTAATATACATTACGCTATTGGTGTTGATGGCATTTCAGTCTTAATGATCGTTTTAACAGCAACAGTTGTGTTAGCTGGTGTTTTTATTTCTTGGATGATTGATGATATGCCTAAAGAGTTCTTTGTAACCTTGAGTATTTTGGCAGCAGGTGTCTATGGCTTTTTTATATCCGTAGATTTATTTACACTATTCGTTTTTTACGAAATAGCTGTTATACCGATGTATTTATTAATAGGGATTTGGGGTAGTGGCCCAAGAGAATATGCAGCCATGAAATTAACGTTAATGTTAATGGGTGCATCAGCTATTTTATTGGTTGGAATTATAGGAATTTATTTTAATTCTAATGCTGATGGTGGTGCTTTGACATTCAATATATTAGAAATTGCACAGGTAAACATTCCGGAAGCCGCACAAAAATTATTTTTTCCATTAGCCTTTATTGGATTTGCAGTAATCGGAGCTTTGTTTCCATTTCATACTTGGTCACCTGATGGTCATGCTTCAGCACCAACTGCTGTTTCTATGCTACATGCTGGTGTACTAATGAAATTAGGTGGATATGGTATTTTTAGAGTGGCCATGTATTTATTGCCGTTAGGAACTATATATTGGACTAACTTCTTTATTGTACTATCTGTAATAGGAGTCGTCTATGGAGCTTTAGCAGCGATTAAACAAACCGATTTAAAATACATCAATGCATATTCATCTGTGAGTCACTTAGGAATGGTGATTTTTGCCTTGTTAATGTTAAATAAAACAGCGTGGACAGGAGCAATTTTACAATCCTTATCACACGGATTTATGACTGCATTATTCTTTGCCTTAATTGGAATGATTTATGGCAGAACACATACCCGTGACGCTACCAAAATGGGTGGATTACTAAAAGTAATTCCTTTTATATCAATGATTTATGTGGTAGCTGGTTTAGCCTCATTAGGTTTGCCAGGAATGAGTGGATTTGTGGCAGAGATGAACATTTTTGCCGGTGCATTTCAACACACAGATACGTTTCATAGAGTAATGAGTATATTAGTTGTTTCAGCAATTGTCATAACAGCCGTGTATATTTTGCGAGTGGTTGGTATGATGTTAATGGGACCTATACGTAACGAGGAATTCAAAACATTAAAAACAGTAACCTGGTATGAGCGAGTTGGAATTTATATGTTATTAATACCAGTAGTAGGAATTGGTGTTGCTCCATTATGGTTAAGTAATATGATTAATGAAAGTATTTTACCATTTATATCAAGACTATTATAGTGTTTCACGCAAAGTCGCAAAGAAGCAAAGATACGTATGAAAAAGAGTGAATAAATAGTTGATAGTACTATTGATAAAAAAGAAATAAGAGTAAAAACAAGCAGCTTAGCGCCTTAGCGTCTTAGCGAGAGAAATTAACAAAAGAGTAAAAACAAATAGCTTAGCGTCTTGGCGTCTTGGCGAGAGATAAAACATAAAAAATGAACATAACTAATTTTTTTATAATGCGCAGTGAAATCATACTTCTAGTAATGATTTTACTATTGCTAGTATTAGAAATATTCACAAAACCTGAACAAAAAAAATCGCTGATTACTATTGCAATAGGTTTGTTTGCTATTCATACAGTCGTTGGTTTTTTTCCGATACTTGAAAGTAGTCTATTTGGTGGATCTTTTCGCACAAATGGATTAATTCACTTTTTTAAGAATGTCTTAAATATTGGTGTATTAATCATTTTATTTCAATCAGCCGATTGGTTACGCGATGAAGTAGCGAAGTATAATAAGATTCCTGAGTTTTTTATTTTGTTATTCTCCTCTCTTTTAGGGATGAATTTCATGATTTCAGCAGGTGATTTTTTAATGTTCTACTTAGGTTTAGAACTATCAACTCTACCGATGGTTGCGCTGATTGCCTATAACTCACATAGTTATAAAGCAACCGAAGCTGGTATCAAATTAATTCTATCTGCTGCTTTGGCATCTGCTGTATCTTTATTTGGTATTAGTATGCTTTATGCAACTGGAGGTTCCTTGTTTTTTGATGTAATTGTACAAAACTTACAAACTTCTAATCTAGCGATCTTAGGGATGGTATTTTTCTTTTCGGGTGTAGGTTTTAAAATTTCTTTGGTACCATTCCATTTTTGGACAGCAGATGTATATGAAGGTGCACCTATCGGGATTGCTTCCTATCTATCGGGTATTTCAAAAGGAGCTGCAGTATTTGCCTTAATGGGCGTATTATTTACTGTATTACCTATATTATCTGTACAATGGAAACTTATTGCCTATATCGTAGCTGTAGCAACGATGTTTACAGGTAATTTATTTGCCATACGACAACAAAACATGAAACGATTTTTAGCCTATTCATCCATATCTCAAGCAGGTTTTATGTTGATGGCAATTATTAACGGAGAACAATTAGGTGTTGCGACATTAGTGTACTTCTTGTTGATTTATATATTTTCAAATTTAGGAGCCTTTGGAGTGGTTCAAGCTGTTTCATCACATTCGGGAAAAGAAAATATGGAAGATTATACAGGCCTGTATAGAACCAATCCGAGATTGGCACTAATTTTATTACTTTCATTATTTTCCTTAGCTGGTATTCCGCCTTTAGCTGGGTTCTTTGGTAAGTTTTTCTTGTATACAGCAGCTGCATCTAAAGGGTATATCTTATTAGTGTTTTTAGCCGTGGTCAATGTAACGATTGCTTTATACTATTATTTATTACCTGTAAGAAATATGTTTTTAAGAAAAAGTGACGATGCAATTCCTTATTTTAGAACAAAATTTGCCATGAAATTTGGTTTATTTTTAGCAGCAGTCGGAATCATTACCTTAGGATTGTATAGTCCAGTATATAATTATATCTTAGAATTGAGTCAAAGTGCACTCTAAGATTTTACCGCAAAGACACGGAGACGCAAAGATTAAAAAAAGAACAAAGTTAGATAATAAAAAGTAAAAATGTTGCAACGCAACATATCATTAGCTTAGCGCCTTTGCGTCTTAGCAGTAAAAAACAAAAATTATGGTACTAGCAGGAAAACATCAATTTGGAGCAATAGACGATACGCGTGTTACTTTTATCGAAAAAAAGATAGAAAAAAATCGTGCTGATTTTTTAAAAACTCTTTTAGAACACAATGATTTTACAGTCATCGTGAAAGAGGAAAAAAGAAAAACGGAAGAAGAATCACAATTATATACCGTTGCAGTAACTGATATGTTGTTTAATCCAACCGTTGATATTTTTCAGCGTCGTTTAAAAACACCAGATGGACATATCGTTACACAAGACTATTGGAATCAAAAAACGAAAGAAACAGCTCCTCAATATTGGAGAAGTAAAAGATAGATTCTAGTCGTCAGTTTTGTCTCTATTATTTTTATATTCTGGATGTTATGCTATTTATAGCTGTAAAACCTATTCAGTAATATAAGGGATATTAGAAGTTTATTAAAGTTCATTTTTTCACCTTTCAATTTTAAAGACCTGATCGTTTTTAAGTTGATAGACCTCATTACTTTCTGGGCAGCTTGCGAAACCTTCTTCGTCAAAGTTAAGTCGATGACCATATTCACTCATCCATCCTATTTGTTTTGAAGGATTCCCTACAACTAATGCGTACGCTTTTATTTCTTTCGTCACGACAGCTCCAGCGCCTATAAAAGCATATTCACCGATATCGTTTCCGCAAACAATGGTTGCGTTTGCACCAATACTTACTCCTTTTTTCACTAAAGTTTTGAGATAATTTCCTCGTCTATTTACAGCGCTTCTGGGATTAATAACATTGGTAAAAACCATAGATGGTCCCAAAAAAACATCCTCTTCACAGATGACACCAGTATAAATCGAAACGTTATTCTGAACTTTGACATTTTTACCTAAAACCACATCAGGAGATACGACCACATTTTGACCGATATTACAGTTTTCACCAATACTGCAATTGGGCATAATATGACTAAAATGCCAAATTTTAGTGCCTTCTCCTATTTGGCAACCTGGGTCTATGACAGCTGTTTCATGAGCAAAATAAGCTTCTTTCATTACGTGTTAATTGTTTTACACGAAAGTACTATTAATTTTTTACTTCTGATGAGCTACCTCTTATTTCTAAGAGTAGAATTTTGTAAGTTTGCACAAATTATAAATCCATGAGTATTTGGAATACTGTTTCCCGTATTATTTTAAAAGGTAGGTTAATTATCTTACTCCTTTTAGCGGGTATTACTTTTTTCTTATCCACACAATGGAAATATGCTCATTTTTCGCATACTGAAGCGAATATTCTACCCGAAGACCATCCCATAAATTTACAGTATAATCGATTTTTAGAACTCTTTGGAGAAGAAGGGAATTTGATACTTCTAGCGGTAAACGACAGCACAATTTTCACACCCGAAAAATTCAATAATTGGAATGCAATCTCAAAGCAACTAGCCGAATATGATGAAGTAGCTTTTGCCATCTCTTTAAGTGATATTCAAAAACTAAAAAAAGATAAAAAGAATCAGAAATTTATTATTGAATCTTTGATGGAAAAAAATCCATCTACAGTTGAGGAAATAGAAGCGATTAAAAAAGAATTATTTGAAAAATTACCCTTTTTTGATAATCTTTTATTCAATAAAGAGACGGGTACTATCCAAACTTTAATATATCTTAAAAAAGAGATAGTCAATACACCGGTCCGTAAAAAATTTGTACTTAAGGAGCTCAATCCATTGATTGAGCGTTTTGAGCTAGATAATGACATTGACATAGTCGTTTCAGGAATGCCATTCATTAGAACGATGAACTCAACTAATATTAGCGATGAAATGCAAATGTTCTTGGGATTAGCACTCTTCGTTACTGCTTTGATTTTCTTTTTATTTTTTAGATCATTTAGAGCCACTTTTATTACCATGATTGTGGTAAGTATTGGTGTTATGTGGGCTTTTGGTTTTATTGGGTTATTTCGTTATGAAATTTCGATATTAACTGCTTTAATCCCGCCATTATTGATTGTAATAGGTGTGCCCAATGCAATATTCTTAATTAATAAGTATCAACAAGAAGTTCGCAAACACGGAAATAAAGCCAGATCTCTACAACGTGTTATCACTAATATTGGGAACGCAACTTTAATGACAAATCTTACAACGGCAGCTGGTTTTGCTACATTTATATTTACTCGAAGTCAGTTGTTAAGCGAATTTGGAATAATAGCCTCAGTAAGTATTATTGCAATTTTCTTATTGGCTTTGTTGATTATTCCAATCATTTATAGTTTTATGCCAATTCCACATGAAAAACATTTAAGACATCTTGGTAAAGGATGGATTGAGGCTGTAGTAAATTGGTTTGAAAATACGGTGCGTTTTCATCGAGTTACCATTTTTATAAGTACGGTCATTCTAATCATTGTGAGTATGATTGGTATCTATCTAATCAAAGTTTCAGGCAGTTTGATTGAGGATATGCCTAAGAACAAGCAATTTACAAAAGACATAAAATTTGTTGAAGACGAGTTTGGTGGTGTGATGGCGTTGGAGTTTTTGATTGACACTAAAAAACCACAAGGAGTGATGAAGCTAGCTACGCTAAAGCGAATGGAAAAGCTAGACGAAATAATTGATGAAATTCCTGAGTTATCGAAGTCTGTTTCGATATTAAATATTGTCAAATATACCAAACAAGCCTTTTATAATAACAATCCGGAGTATTATCAATTACCTACAAGAGAAGAGCAAGTTTTTATCATGCCTTATGTTAAAAACTCCTCTAACAATAAAAACTTACTGACTACTTATATTGATTCTACAGGGCGTTATACGCGTTTGACTACTTTTATGAAAGATATAGGCACCGATAAGATGGAACGTATTGAAGAGCGCTTAAATGCGCGCATCGATAAAGCCTTTCCTAAAACGAAATATGAAGTTAGCATGACCGGTAAAGCGTTGGTATTTTTAAAAGGAACCAATTATCTTATTAGAAATCTAATTGTATCCTTAGGTTTAGCCATTCTACTCATTTCCATTTTCATGGGATGGATGTTTAGAAGTGTACAAATGATTTTAATTTCACTGATACCTAATGTGTTGCCGCTATTAATTACAGCAGGTGTGATGGGCTATTTAGGGATTCCTTTAAAACCATCGACGATATTGGTATTTAGCGTGGCATTTGGGATATCGGTGGATGATACCATACATTTCTTAGCCAAATACCGACAAGAACTACAGTTTAATAATTGGAAAGTTCGTAAATCAGTCTATGCTGCATTGCGTGAAACAGGCGTGAGTATGTTTTATACGTCGATTGTTTTATTCTTTGGCTTCTTAGTATTTACCGTTTCTAGTTTTGGAGGAACAATTGCCTTAGGTGGTTTGGTTTCTGGAACATTATTGGTGGCAATGTTATCTAATTTATTATTATTACCATCCTTGTTATTATCTTTAGAAAATAAGATAGCTAACAAACAGGTTTTTAAAGAACCTAAGATTGATGTGTTACCTGATGTGGAGTAATTTGTAATTTTTTTTATTCAGAACTGCAAATCAAATTCCAATAGTTTTTATGTAATTTAGTTCGATAATTTACAGATTATAACTTTATACATAGACTATATAATTTAAGAAATTAATTGACTAATTTGAAGTGTGTTATGAAAAAGCGGATATTTATATTTATTGTATTCACATATAGTTTACAATGTTATTCTCAAGAAACAGAAACAGAAAAAGTAACAGCTTTATTAGAAATAGATGGTTTTGGAAATCTATTTGTGAATGAAAGCTTTAATACTTCTTTAATACCTGAGGATACTCTTGTAATTGATCGTAACATTCTTATTCATAATAAGTATGCAGATTTAGTAGGTGATGTTAGATTAGACCAAAAAAGTTTAATTCAATACATCCCTAAAAAATATAATCATAAAAGCATTAGTTATGTTGTAAATCTGCCCAAGGGAAAGGATAATAACTACCTTGTAACTAAATCACTTTTTCTTACTACTATTGAATACCTTGCTTTAGATAAAAATAGTTTTTTTTTAAAGAAAAGATTTGATATAGATATTACATTACCTTCAGGATATAATCTGATATATCCTAACATACAAGATCTTAACACTTGTTATTATAGTGCACCTCCAATTATCGCTGGAGAGTTTATTAAAAAAAGAAACAATGGGTTCAAAACATTTTACCCGAAAGAAGACAAAGAATTTAGTGAAAAAGTAAATAATATCATCAACGTTGCTGATTTAACTTTTGAGTTTCATAAAAAGATTTTTGGTGTTAAAAATAAGCCAAAGTTAGTTTTTATACCCTTAAAAAAGGGGCTGTATGGAAGGACTTTTGAAAATATTATCTTACTTAGCTCTAGTTTATATAAAAAAGAAATGAGTAACAGGTTAGTCTCTCATGAAATGGCACATATATGGTGGGGAGAAGGCGGTTTGACTTTTAAAAATAAAATATTAACTGAAGGAGTTGCAGAATTTATGGCTCTTGAATTTTTAAAATCTCAAGGGGAATTTGACTTTGTAGAACATCTATTAAATATGAAATTTTATCAAATTGAAGGTGCTCGTAGTATGAATGATATTACTAATATTGGAAAAGATAATAGCCGAAAAAAAATGTATTCTTATGATTTTGCCCCTTTAATATTTAATCTAGCCCAGTCAAAAAATCCAAATTTTTATTATAAACTAGCAGAATTTTATAAAAAAAGCAAGAATAAAAGAAATACGAACATTCAAGAACTTGAAGAATTTTTACTTAAAAATAATTTTGATAAATTGGTTGAAAATAAAAATCTATCCGATTTTTTTATAAGAGATGTCTCTGAAAGTAGTATAGCTATACATGGAATTACTGATTCTAAACAAGATGTTATTGTCAAATTTATAGATAAGAACAATAATAGTAGTTTTGATACACTATCATTTTCTAGTGATAAGAGTGTTTTTTATAAAGATATTTCAAATATTAAAAAGGTAGTAATTGATCCTGATTTTAAAACCTTACAGTACTCAAGATTAAATGATATATGGATTAAAAATGAATCATCCCTTTTAAGTAAAAATAGGTACTTTACAATTTCTGAAACAAAGAAAGAAGTGGTTGATATTGCCTCAAATGCTCTGTCTTATTTAGATAAAAAAGGGAACGACGCGTACCTTAAAACTTTAAATAATAATATTAGATTAATAAAAGAATTAAAAGATTTCACAACTATCCGAAAGTTGTGATTTTGTAAGTGCCTGAGAATCCCATATTTTTGAATTTTCACTACAAAATTTATAATATGGGACTATTCAAGCGAAGCA
>JGI24023J19991_10001878_pt1 | contig 15723 bp, 11 predicted proteins | sample Cruoilmetagenom1_FD_19991 | JGI IMG/M metagenome (IMG submission 19991) | reverse complement strand
TTGGATGACATAGTATCGTAATAAATCTGCAGATAGCCTTTAAAACCATCCACTGACGACATCATATGACTATCAAGAATTTCCAGGAGTGGGTTCAGTGTTTCCCGGATCATCTCTTCATACAAACCTTCTTTATTACCGAAGTAATAGCGGATCATGGAAACATTAGCACCCGCCCTTTCAGCAATTAGCCTCGTGGTAACCTTGTGATATTCATCCGCCAGGAAGCAATTCAAGGCAGCATCGAGCAAGCGTGTGCGGACAGGTACGTCCCCATGTGTAGAATTATTCATATTTCGCCGACCTTATAAAACAGTCTCTACAAGTTACCAGACAGATGACATAGATAAAACAGATTCCATCAATCAATATCGATGATTTGATTGATCACATTGGTAACAAACACACTTGGAAGCCATTTCTGAATGACACTGTCCGACAGCAAACGTTAGCGTCATACGCCCTTATCAGAAATATTAACAGGCGTATGGGTTATGCAGAACGCTTCAACCCCATACCACCAATATGCAACCAGGAATAAAGTTCTCTGCGCTAACCCCGCTATAGGAAGACGTTGATAAGGGGGTTAACATTGATTTCATATTATTATGTCTGGTTCCAGTAATTACAGAAATTGTATTTTACAAACAACATATCCATAAGTTTTTGCACCCTAGGTGCTTTATTCTCGCTATAAACCTGACAACGAATAGCATGGTATTATAATAAAGAGTCACCGTTTTTGACGTTTATATCAGTTACTTCATAAGTCATATCCAGACTGAACAATAATAAACGCCACGATGGAAAAAATCGTTAAGTCTGCTGCAATGTGCGCAACAACAGGGGCCAGCATACCTTTAGATAATCGCCTGATAGCACCTAACATAATGCCGTATACGAGCGTCATAATGAAACCCAGGCCACCATTTGGAAAGCCAGACAAATAATGTAGTGCGGCAAAAGGAAGCGCTTGAATACAAACAGACCAGTAACTCTCACCTAAAGCACTATCAAGTGCCTCCATCAGAATACCTCGATAAACAGACTCTTCCATCACGGCATTGAATACAGCAAAAAAAATCCCGATCAAGGGATAAGTCCAAACAGGCACATCGGGAACCAAGGCAAGATGATGTTCAATGTCAGGCTTTAGTAACAGCATCCAGGCAACCAGGGCAAAGGCAGAAACAATAACGGTAATGATTATTAATCTAATAACATCTGAATTCATACTCCCCTTGCGAATCCATCCTACAGACTGTCGCAATGAAGGCGTCAGACTGACAATGACACCATAGGCTGTGAGCGGAAGCAGGATACTAAACGGCCAAATCTGAAAATGAGGGAAACAGTTAACCAGCAACAGTGTCAACAGGGCAAGCAAAGCAGCATGAATCGCATAATCGAGCCTGAGAATTAACGCCACCAATAACAAACCGGATAGTAGCGCAAGACTCCATATTCCCCCACCATCAAGACTAACCAGTGCGATTGACAGTACGCCGACTACCAACAATACAACAGTGATGCCAAAAAATGGTAATCGGGATGGAGCTTCGATAAATCCAGCGTATTGCTTGTCTGGAGTCATTCTTTTTCACATCTCTCTACGTTAGTTTGTCGTACTCTTCCCTACTATACTTATTGTTTTGAAGTCGTAATATAATCCCGCAAACGATCCAACCAGCCGTCCAGCCCTTGTGCATCGAGAAAAAAATCAAAACCTCCCAGACTACGCTGCAAGTTCATAAGGTCGTTAAGAAAATCAAAAACTGCATTAGTAGCAGACTCTTCGGCCACCAATGCAGCATTCTTGGCGTCCAGCAAATCAAGAATGGAAACCGTGCCACGGGAATAAGCATCCGTTACTATTTTCAAATTTTTATTCGCCGCAGTAGCAGCGTCTTTAGACAATTGTATCGATGGGTAAGAGGCTCCTATGCTATGTAGTGTTGCCCTGATACGTTGCACAATACGTTCGCGAATGGCATCCCGCTGTAGTAGTTGTTGACTCAGAGAAAAACGACTGCCAGAGACCCGCGCACGGCGTGCTCCCCCCTCAAACAGTGGTAGCGAAACATTGAGACTGACTGACCAATCACTATTATTTTCATCTGCAAGACCGGCTACACGACTCTCATCCATAACATGAGTCACACCGCCCTGTAACGTTACAGTAGGTGACCAATAGGCACGCCGACGGGTTTCAAGTTCGCGTTTATTGACGGCAAGCAAGGCCTCCACAGCGATCAGTTCGGGCGACGCTGCGATCCCCTCTTTTACCATGAAGTCACCCATCAGTTCGAAGCTACGCTCATTGCTCACATACTCGAATAGCTCCTTGCGGCTAACCAGGAGGACAGGATCGTCAAGGGTGGCGGGCTGGGCAATGAAGGATTCCTTGAATGGCCGGTGCAACAGTCGATTAACAAGATCTCGCGCCTGCTGAAGCCGGGACTGAGCATCTAGCAATTCCTGGCGTGCGGTGGCCAGTTCGCTTTCCCAGCGATAGACCTCGGCTGGACTGGCAACCCCGATCTGCTTGCGATCACGAGCCAGGTCGAGGTTAGTGCGGCTGAGATTCATATTTTCACGGCGAATGCGTACAAAATTTTGAGCCTTCAGAACATTGAGATAAGCCGTTGTCGCCTCAAGGATGATGTCTAGCTCCAGTTGCTGCTTCAAGGCCTTGCGGTTATCTTGCAAATAACGTTGAACTTCGACGTTGGTGCTTACTTGATCAGAATAAAGCAATTGGCTCAACGTGATAGCTGCTGTGCTGGCTTGTTCAGCGGCCGCTCCACTGATCACTGTGGTACTGTCATCATTTAAGCGTTTATAAGCGATAGAGGCATTGAGTTGGGGGCGTAATCTAGCACGGGCTTCATCCACTTCGGTCTGCCCCGCCTCAAGCCCCAGCGCCGCCGAGCGCAGCTCCAGATTGGTGGTGACTGCCTCCTGTGCCACTGCGGCCAGGGAGAGCGACCGTCCTTGCTGTCGCGGCTCTTCATTAAATAACATGGCTTCATTCAGGAGATCGAAACGAGGAGAAATATTGATAGCACGTGCTGTCGCCATATTGATGGACAGGCGTCGCTTGCTTTTAAACTTGACGGGTTGTAGCTCTGCCAGCTCACCATGGATAACGGCATGCATATTCAAGGCGTTACGCCGCGCCAACCGCTGCCAATCAGTGGTCGGAGCCTCTGCCATCAATAGCCCCTGCTCTACCAATCGTGAATCGAGCAAACTGTAACTGGGCAGTTTTTTCTCCATTAGTGTAGCGATGAGACGCTCCATTGCCGCAGGACCAAGGCGCGCAAGATCAGTGACGACGACAGAATCGATGTCCTTTGGTAATCTTGCTGCCAGATCCTCGTTACGTGACCGCTGCTGAATAAATACCAGCTCGACGCCCCCTGCCGCAGTGACCTCCCGAGCACGGCGAACCAGTCCCGGCTGTGCTGCATAATTGGCTTCGTCAACGAATACAGCGACTTTTTTGCAATTGACTATGCTTTTAAAGACTTGTAGGTCGCGGACAAAATCGGCACCACCACTCAAATAATTAAGATTCTTGATACCACTCCCCTTGCCCTTTGCAGTCAAACCTTGCAGCTCTGCATCCATTATAAACGGTGCAAAGGTTGGTTTATGTAACGGCCGGGTTTGTGATGCGACGGCACTGGAGACATAACCCAGCGCCAATACCACATCAACCGTTGGATCCTGCTGTAATTGCACATGTGCAGCGGCAATACGTTTGGCCGACCACTTACCATCGATCTGCTTTGCCTCCGGGAAACGAATGTCGAAGTCAGTCTTGGTCAGCGTCAGTAATTCGTTCTTGAATAACTCTGGTGACCAGCTGGTATGTTCAATAGGNCCATCAGTGACGATACCGATAGTGATCACCTTTGCAGCCTGGATAGTNGGCGTCAGCAATAACAATAAAAGAATCAACAANCCACACGAATAATTTCGCCTCATTTCCATTTCACCTCTTGAGCTCAATAGTTTCATGTCTGCATCAATGTGACGGTTTTACGAAAACGTAGTAATGCAGCAAAGAAAAATACCGCNCCGATAAAGGCCGTAGCGAGCATATTCGGCCAGATAACATCCACACCNGCATCACGAAACAAGACAGCCTGGGCCATTTTCACAAAATGGGTAGAGGGTACAAACTGCATAATAAACTGTAACCCCACGGGCATACTATCCAACGGGGTATGGGCACCGGATAGTAGCAACATTATTACAAACACAATCATCGCAAGTAGGCCAAACTGTGGCATGGAACGAGCCAGCGTCGCCAGGTAGATTCCCAGCGAAGTAACGGAGAACAGATAGATGACTGTGACCAGCAAATATAAAGGGATAGAACCGATGATAACGACCCCTAATACACCCTGTATGGCACCATAAAGTGACAGGCTCGCTGCAAGCACTACTACCAGTCCGTTAGCCCATACCTTGGCTAACATAATTTCAATTGGCCGCAATGGCATTACCAGTAAATGTTCGATGGTGCCATGTTCTCGTTCGCGGATCAGGGCTGCACCCGTCAGCAGGATGGCCATCATTGTTATATTGTTGGTGAGCGCCATCGCACCTTGAAATCCTTTGGATTCCAGATTGGGATTAAATTTGGCACGGGTAACAATATTGACAGCTTGCTTGTTTCTCTCATCTTTTAAAAATACATTCAGTTCCTGCGAAATAATACGCTGGATATAACCAGCCCCTGCGCCTGCCAACCCCATGGCAGTGGCATCGACATTGAGCTGAATTACCGTGGGCCTGCCTGCCTGAACATCTGCCTGAAATCGTGGCGGTATGTCGATGACAAAGGCGTATTGTGTCGCCTCCATACTGGCATCGATCTCATCAACCTCGATTAGCGCTGGTGCTTGAAAATAGGGAGGCAATAAGGCATCACTAATACGTCGGGATAGTTGAGAATGGTCTTCATCAACAATCGCCACAGCGGCATTAACAACACCCGTGGTGGCATTCTCCGCTTCCTCGAAGACCGAGAAACTGAACATATAGACGATCAGAAACAACATGACCGGGTCATATCGCAAGCTGAACAGCTCCTTTATGCCCAATTGAAAAATATTAGCGAAACAACGTTTCAAGGCTACTGCTCCTGAGTCTTCAATAAGGTCAGACCTAGCACTAGATAGATAATGATCAATAGGCCTATCATATAAAAATTAAACATCAAAGCATCAAAGCCCAGCGACTTGGTGAAGGTACCCAGGCTGATTTGCTGAAAATAACTACTCGGGAATATATAGCTAAAAACCTGGGCACCCGGTGTCAGCGAAGCCACGGGGGCAAAGAAGCCTGAAAAACTGATCGCAGGTACCGTCGTTATAATGGCCGTACCGAAGATGGCCGCAATCTGGGTCTTCATAAACGACGACATCAACAAACCCAGGCCCGTAGTAGCGATAACATAGAGCAAACCTCCCACCATCAATGCAGTAAGACTGCCCTTAATCGGCACTTGAAATAAATAAACAGCCAGAAAGACCAGGCTGGCAAAGTTGACCAAAGCGATAATGATATAAGGAAACTGTTTCCCCAACAGGAATTCAAGTGCGCTTACCGGGGTGGCATAAAAATTGGTAATCGAACCCATCTCTTTTTCGCGTACCACCCCGGCGGCTGTCATCATGGCAGGGATCCATATCAACAACATCATGATCGTGCCAGGCACAATGGAATAAACACTCTTGAAATCCTGGTTATAACGAAAACGTGTTTCGATAGTGACGGGATCAAAATTTCGGGTAATACCGAATTCACTTCGTAATCGTTGCTGAAGATAAAACTGATGCACTCCGAGAATATAGCCACGTGCGGTTTCTGCACGAAAAGGAACCGTACCGTCGAGCCAGATACCTACATCAGGCTGGCTACCAGCCTTCAATTTCCTGCCAAATCCTGGAGGAATCTCAATGGCAAAAGTTAACTGTGCCTTGCGCAAGCGCTTGTCCAGATCGTCGTAATTATGCAGGCGTGAACTTTGATTGAAATAACGCGAACTGGAAAAATTTTCCAGGTATTTGCGGCTCTCTGCACTCTGGTCACGGTCGAGGACTGCATAGGAAATATTTTCCAGATCGAAGGTAATGCCATAACCAAATGCTATCAGCAATATGACAGGCCCAAGCAGGGCGAAGGCAATACGAATGGGGTCACGGACGATTTCCAGACTTTCTCGACGAGCATAGGCCCAACCACGGCGCGGGTCCAATGGTGCACTTCTCGGTCTGAATTGTGTCTGTGTTTGGCCATGACTATCTGATGGCACACTCGATTCGGTAGATACAGATGCATCACTAGCGGCATCCTCGAGGTAGGCAATAAAGGTTTCTTCGAGATTCGATGCTCCACGGGCTTGTACCAACTTTGAGGGAGTATCCTGGGCCAGCACCCGGCCTGCATGCATGAGTGAAATACGATCACAGCGCTCAGCCTCATTCATGAAGTGTGTGGAAATAAATATGGTGACGCCATCGTCCCGGGACAATTGCACCAGAAATTCCCAGAATTGATCTCGAGCCACCGGATCGACCCCGGAGGTTGGCTCGTCGAGGATCAACATCTCTGGTGCGTGGATCACGGCAACAGCCAGGGACAAACGTTGGCGCACTCCCAAGGGCAGCTTTTCCGCCAACTCATCGGTTACATTAACGAGACCAAAGCGTTCAATCATCTCAGCCACACGCTCCTCAATCTGTGCTTTGGGCAACTGAAAGATGCGCGCGTGCAGCGTGAGATTCTGGCGGACTGTCAATTCATTATAAAGCGAAAATGCCTGAGACATGTAACCAACCCGTTTACGTAGATCAATTTCGTTGGCATCGACAGACTGACCGAACAACCATGCCTTCCCGCCTGTACTGGGTAGTAGTCCTGTCAGCATTTTCATGGTGGTGGTCTTGCCACAACCATTGGAACCAAGAAATCCGAAAATTTCACCGCGTTCAATACGGAAGCTGACGCTATCAACAGCCAGAAAATCACCAAATTGACGCGTGAGCCCTTCGGCTTCAATAGCCGTTTCAGCCTCATGTACCTGACGCGGCGGAATCGACAGGGCCTGATGGTGGTGTCGTTTTTCAGCAGGCAATAATGCGATAAACGCCTCCTCCAGATTATCGGTACTGGTGTGCAACTTCAGCTCTGCCGGGCTGCCACTGGCCATCACCCTACCCGCATCCATTGCTACCAGCCAATCAAAGCGCTCTGCCTCATCCATGTACGCAGTCGCCACGATCACACTCATGTCCTCGTGGCGACTTCGAATACGTTCAATGAGCTCCCAAAATTGCCGTCGCGATAAAGGATCAACGCCGGTAGTGGGTTCATCCAATATCAGTAGTTTTGGGTCATGGATCAACGCACAACACAGGCCCAGTTTTTGTTTCATACCACCCGAGAGTTTTCCCGCTGCACGATCGGTAAAGGGAGACAGACCCGTGCTATCGAGCAATTCCCGGATGCGCTTGACACGCTCTTCGCGAGGCTGACCAAACAGGCGACCAAAAAAATCAATGTTTTCAAAAACAGACAAGGTCATGTAAAGATTGTGCCCAAGCCCCTGGGGCATGTAGGCAATACGCGGACAAATAGCGCGACGTGAAAGGTTGCGGCGCATATCACGACCGAGCACCTGCACTGTACCCGATTGAATCTTGCGTACACCTGCCATCAGTGCAAGCAAGCTGGATTTACCAACACCATCAGGGCCAATCAATCCAACCATGCTGCCATCCGGTATTTCGAGATCAATACCATCCAGCGCTATGGTTTTTTTATAGCAATGGGTAAGGTCTGTAAACCTTACTACCGCTTTCACCGTTTAACCTCCCAATTGTTGCATCATAGTATTTATTGTGGACTTTCAGCCGCAGTTATCGATGCCGGCCATTCAGCATTTTCTTCAAGCCGAATGTAAGCCACACCGGGGATACCTGTCTTGGCCAGTGCTGCATGCTTCTTCAGAAAAATATCGTCAAGCTGGACCTTGATTCGAAACATCAGTTTCTCACGCTCGGTGCGGGTTTCTACTTCTTTGGGTGTAAACTGAGCCCTGGGTGCAACGAATGAGACCTTGGCGGGAATAGCGATCTCCTCGATACCATCAAGCACGACACGCGCATCCGCACCCACTGCTACCCTAGCCGCCTGATGAGTGGGTAAAAAGAGCGTCATATAAATATCGGTAGGATCAAACATGGTCAGCACCTTGCCTCCAGCCGCCAGGACTTCGCCGGGTTCGGCCAAACGATACAACACACTGCCCTTAATGGGTGCCCTGAGTATGCTGTCATCCCGCTGAGTTTTTATCAACTCTGCGTTGGCGATAGCCGCTTCGATGGCCGCTTCTGTATTGGAAAGCTTTGCCTGCGCCGCGGCTAATGTAGCCTTTGCTGTCTCGACAGCCGTTTCATCTCGCTCTAGCCGCTCCAGAGAAATATTGTCATTTTCGTACAGGCCCTTTGCACGTTCCATATCTTTTCGAGCCAGCGAAAGCTCGCTCTTGTGTTGTGTGATAACAGCAAGAGCAACACGACGTTCCTGCTGAGCGCGTCTCACTTCTGCCTCGGCCTGGCGTAGTTGTGCATCCAGCTCCTTGGTATCCATATAGGCAAGCGCCTGATTGCGCTCAACGACGTCACCTTCTTTACTCAATACCTTTGCAAGACGCCCGCCATATTTTGTGGTGATATCCACTTCCACCGCTTCGACTCGTCCATTCCCTGAGGCAATACCCGCAGGTAGCTCGTCTTTCTGAAATAGTAATAGCATGTATGCAATGCCGGACACCAGGATGGCGACAAAGATTATAGTGCCTATCCATTTCCTTGAGTGTGGTTTCGTCATTCAATAGCCTCATGTTCGTGGTTGCATGTAAAAACTTAGCCAGGATTATGTTTCCACAAATAANCAGCCTACTTCCCCTNGGAATTTGAGCCTGTGGATAATAGGCAACAATACNCGNAGTAAAGTCATTAGGCTGTCGTTAGGTACACGCCATGTCGTTGTGGCTCGTGTGTACATTACCTTGGCGTAATCTTGTACCATGCGAATGAATTTAAGCCTATATATGACGTTCTTATGGCCAAGCGGTCTTGGCTTGATGAATTCCAGCTTGAGTCCTATCTGCGTAACGGATAACCCGGTAGATAGTACTGCCTGGCAGAAAGATTTTACTCACATGCCCATCATCATGGGCTTTATCTAGTTAAAGTGCAGATAATGACTCAGCTCGTAGCAAAGGTTTTGAGTAGGTCATCAGCTACCTACAAGCCAATCATCTCAGCATGACCTGCCAACTCGCGCACTGTAGCCAACATATGTATCGATTTAGTCATCTCCGGATTGTATTCCACTACTACCAAATGAGGCTCTTCGTTGGGCATATGTACACTGATCACACCATGAAGGTTTCTCAATGCAGTCTCAATCTTTCCACGGGTATCCACATCGGTTTCTCGATCGATATGGATAGTAACGTCTACCAATTGAATCTCAGTCATCGTCATCCCTCCTTTGGCTAAGAATAGCGCTAAAATCGCCTTGCTTAAGGAACCTCTGATCAATTCATAAATTGATCAGAGGTTCCTTAATTTTCATAATAGTAAAAATTGAAATGAAATGTTTCAAGTGCTCCGCTTTGATAGATCTAGTATAGCTACTCTTCCAGCAAATACTGCAAGTCCTGATATTATTGAATAGTTTTCACCGTCTATTAATGACCTATGTCAATCGCATCTAATTTATTAATGAACACTCATATGGCCTCTCAATTCAAGAAGCAATAAACCATACATGGCAAACTCCAGCTTTCTTTATAATTCTTGTATCGCTCTCACCTTACCATTAGCCCAAAAGACGATGGTTTTGTTTTATAACCTGAGACAACTCCTCAAAAACCTCTGCCTTATTAGCATAGTCATTCCAATTAGAGACAACTGCTATCACCTCATCAATAATCTGCAAAGATTCTTTTTTAAAGTTACCTATCAACGAGGCCACTGCCAACAAATCCTCTTTGCTAAAATTATCACGCCTGCCATTCAGGCTCATTTGATGGGAGTTCACCCAGGGTGATGATTTTTTATAGCTGTAGGCAAGATCGAAAGCGGGCGCCAGTTGCCATGAACTGTTGATGGAGTCGAGTACAAAACCGGTATTCTTTGTGTGATCATCATGATTACGGGCGATAACGTTAAATACCATNCGCCTGAATATTTCAATCGCATCACTCCTGGGTAATTGCAATCGCCNGGCCACTGCCAGTAATTGCTCATAACTGTAGGCACCCGGTTTTTTATAATCGGCATGATCCATCGCGCACAAGGATACGTAATGCCGCTTTCTGTTACCAACGCGATCAAAACGTTTGGTCATGAAATGTGCACGCTCCCCTTCCATCAGTAATTCCGATGGCGATACATTGATACCGACATCCCTGGCCATTAAATAATAAGCATACTCCATGCGACCAAAACCCTTGGGGTCGCCAAAGACTTCGCTATTGACCTTATGCTCCTCTACTCCATCAAACTTCAACAGATAATGTTCGAACCCGGAAGGTGCATCGATCTGACCGGAACGCAGTTGTGTGCGATCCTTATTGACTGCCACCAGGGCCTTGGCGCGTGCACCCCCTGCGGAAGTACCTACTTGAAACAAGGCCGTCATCGCATGATTATTGAGCTCTTCAGTTTGGATGTTTGCCGTCAAGCGGGCACGCTGATCCAGTATTTGCTGCGCCATTGCAACCAGGGAGGCCAGTTCGATCTGCTCGGCTGCCGTATTCACCGTTGCAATAGCCGGCTCAAACTCCAACGCCCCCATTCCCCGGTGGCCGGTGTATAACAAACGCTCTAGTGATGTGAATGTATCGACATCACGGCCTTGCCTTGCCAGCCAGGCATTAATGACAGCATTGCCAAAATCATCTGGCAGGGTATCTGCGAAGACGGCGGGTAAGCCTTTATAGGTTTCCGGGTTCAGGCCAGGAAATTGAAACTTTCCTGGTGATAAAGGCATGTGCAAGGGGGCTATATCCACGCCCTTATGTAACCAGCCAGGGGCATATTCAAAGGTACTGATAGAAGACAATGGGTCATAGGCCAGCGCCCCCACCTGCTCACCCCACAAACGTACTTCAGCCAGATTTTGCATTACCAGTCCAGCTCCTCATTACTTTTTTTATTGACTTGTGCCTGGCGTTTATTTTTTGTCCCACTACCCGTCGCACGCCTTCGTGTTTTCCCTTTCAATTTCAGTTGCTCCATTGGGCTGAAGGTCGTCTCTGGCACAAAATTCTCAACAAGATCCAGACGACCAAGGGCACGCAGCACAGCGATGATATTCTCAAACTTGCCAGTCCCATTGACCAGTTTGCGATAGCTCACCCGTGAAATACCGATCTCATCCGCCACCTGCTGCTGAGTCAGATTTTGCTCCAGGCGCATCTGCTCGATACGGCGGCCAAGCTCCGCGGCAATGGATTGGTCTGTCATCGATTTCATGTTCATAATGATAAATATTATATACTTTAGAGCTTAAATCCTATTTAATATAACAAATAATATACATAAGATAATAGACTAATATGATAATATTTCTAGCCATTACAGGTAATTACAATACAATATGATAACTTTTCTTACCATTAAAGGCTTTTTTTTACGGATATTTGCACTGAAAGAGGAATAAATAATCAGGCGAACTGCTCTTTTGAGGATATACCGGCTCACTAAAAACAAAGGGTGAGCTGATAAACCATAACATCTGGATATTTCTAATGAACAGTGCATTGATGGGCGCCGCGGTGCGTCACTTACGAAAAAAAGACAAGATCATGTCTGCCTTGATCAGCCAGCATGGCCCAATCACCATCAGGACCACCCGCCCTCCTCACTACCACGGTCTTGTGCGCGCCATCATCAACCAGCAGTTATCGGTAAAGGCGGGACAGACAATTGAAAAGCGATTACAACAGGCGCAGGGGGGACGTCATCTTAACGCGGAAAGAATACTGCAATTGAAACCATCAGCAATGCGTCACTGCGGCTTATCAGGAAATAAGATCAAATACATCCGCACCCTGGCTGAAGCCGTATGCACAGGTGAATTAAATTTCAGAAAACTGGCGAGACAGGATGACGATGAGGTACGCAATACCTTGATTCAATACCCTGGTATCGGACAATGGAGCGCCGACATTTTTTTGATGACCGCACTACAGCGTACCGACATATTACCAATAGGTGATCTGGTATTACGTAAATCCATGCAAAAACATTATCAATTGGGTCACGATGAAAAGCATGAACACTACCTGTCTATAGCCAGTAGCTGGCAACCCTATCGAAGCATTGCCAGTTTTTATTTATGGAAGGCCAGTTAAAATAAATCTTTAACTTTATAGCACCTAGCGGCAACAACAAACCAGTATTCGCCTCCTCCAGGAATAAACTATGGAAGGATTCGATAAAGCGATGCCAGGAAGCAAAACCGATGAGACAGAGGATGGAGACACTCCCACGCCCAAAACAGTAAGCGAGAAAAATCTTGGATTGACTGTCAGTGAATAAAAAAAAGGGGCGCCGAAGCACCCCATTTTCTTGCATCCTAAAACTTGCTATCAGATCTTGAAACTACCCACAATCTTCTGTAGGCGCTCTGATAGCTGCTCAAGATCGGTGCTGGCATTCGCAATCTGCTCGGCGCCTTCCGTTGCATGAACCGACAGGTCATTAATCGCGACGACNTTGCGGTTAATACTNTCNGCNACCTGNGATTGNTCTTCGGCTGCGGTGGCGATCATCGTATTCATATCGGCTATCTGTGATACCGCACCTGTAATACCCGACAATGAACTACCTGCTTGCTCTGCTTTTTCAACACTGGCTGACGCCATTTGCTTACCACGCTCCATGGCCTTGACCGCATCCTTGGCACCACTTTGCAAACGTTCGATCATTTGCTGGATCTCTTGCGTGGATGACTGGGTTCGACTTGCCAATGTACGCACTTCGTCTGCCACCACAGCAAATCCCCTGCCCTGCTCACCTGCACGGGCGGCTTCTATTGCTGCGTTCAATGCCAATAAATTAGTCTGCTCAGCGATATTTTTGATCACATCGAGAACGGTACCTATTTGTTCGGTATCACCATCCAGATGATGAATCGTTTCCGAGGTACTGCTCACCTCACGGGCCAGGTCATTAATGGCACTGATAACATCCTGGACTACCAGGTTGCCAGCATTGGCCCCACCATCTGCCGCCTTGGCCGCAGTGGATGCATCACCGGCATTACGTGATACTTCCAGCACTGTGGCGGTCATTTCATTCATCGCAGTGGCAACCTGCTCGATTTCACCCTGCTGATTGACAAAGCTTTCCATCGTACTCTGACTGACGTGCGTCATCTGCTGCGAGGCTGAGGCAAGCTGGCCAATGGAATCAGAAACCTGACGAACCAGATCATGAATTTTTTCGACAAAACGATTGAAGGCCCTGGCCACCTGACCCACCTCATCCTGACTACTCTCATCCAGACGGCGGGTCAGATCGCCCTCTCCACTGGCGATGTCATTGAGTGATGACACTACATGGCAAAAGGCTTTACGGATGCCTCGTACAATAGAAAATGCAATGATGACGCCGACCAGGACCGCTATCACAGCGATGATCAGACTATTACGCAAGGTAGCCTCTTTGGACGCATGCATATCGGCACGCAAGACCTGTGCTGCCTTGACCTCTTCATTAAACAAGGTCTGGGCGGCAATGCGGACCTTTTGCCAATTGGGGTGCTCCTGAGTATTCAGTACCTCGATCGCCTGGTCACGTTGGCCTTCTTTCATCAGTGCAAGCACCTGGAATTTGGCGGTGCGCGACTTCTGCCAATATTGGTCCATCTCGCTCAAACTCGACTTCAGACTGGCATCATTACCCGCGAGCAACACCGCCTGCTTGTATGCCTTGTCAAAACGCTCAATGGCTGCTGGAACAACTTTATAGGGTTTCTGCAACTTCGGCTTAAGGGTCAGATTACGCAGGGCGACGCCAGACAACAGACCATCAGCAAACATTTTCTGATAGGCCGTCTGGCGAGCATAAGATTGCTCGAAGAAATGATCAAACTTATCCCCGACATTTAGCATACCCGACAAGGCCATCCCCAGTGCTGCAAACATCAGCACAAAGACAATAATATAAGAAACGCTGACTTTAGCCCGCATAGTCAATTGCCGTAACATAATTTCTTCCTCGATTTTTTATTCAATAACAAAAATATACGCGAACAGACGCAATAAAATCCGCCGATCTAAACCTTAGAATTAAAGTATCGGCACTATGCTGATAATATTTATATCGATGCTGGAATTAATATAGAATACACCTTAATTTCATTGTTTTTTATATTGTTTTTATCAGAAAGCGGGCAAAGAACTCAGATTGGAATTCATAAACAATGGATGAAAGATGGACAAGCTGATGGATTGGAGAACTGCCACAGACCAGAGGGATCAGACAAGGATAAACAAATAATACAGAAATAAGCTATAAACTCGTATCTGACGAGATTGACGAAACAGGCTTATCCCGAATTGACAGAAACTGGGCCAGCCAGCATGCTACGACACTCAGCTCAGTATCGCTACAGTTCAAATATAGCCTGATTGATACGTCGGGAGTTCGAATCCAGGGTATTGATACTCTCTTGCATCTTTACCCTTTCCTCTTTTCCCTGATTAATATGGCGCGCCCGGAGAGATGATTCGCGCAAAGCGCTCACCCCTTCGGGGCCGTCTCGCTACGCTCTGACGTTCTGCGCAGCCAACGCTGCTGGTCGAACTCAGCTTGATTGATACGTCGGGAGTTCGAATCCAGGGTATTGATACTTTCTTGCATCTTTACCCTTTCCTCTTTTCCCTGATCTTAATTGGCGCGCCCGGAGAGATTCGAACTCCCGACCCACAGGTTCGAAGCCTGTTGCTCTATCCAGCTGAGCTACGGGCGCATTATAGAGACAGTTGTATTCTACTCACAGGTTACTTTTATTACAAATAATAACAACGGTTATTCGCACATGATACCTAGCATCAAGTAGCCACTCACCGGCCAAACTATCAGGCCGCCCCACCACCTATTTTTCTCAGCACCCTCATGACATACCACGCCCGTTTTAGTGCCCAATAGAACATAACAAGGAGAATGAAAAAGCCCCAGAACATGATCCAGTCGGGTACCTGAGCGTTATGACCGATAATACCTATCCCTGAAAGCAACACCTGCACCAGTAAAATAATGATCAGTGTTTTGCGAGTACTGTATCCCGCCGCTTGAAATATATGATGGAAATGATCCCTGTCGGGTTGGAACGGTGAGCGTCCTTTGGTCATGCGCCTGAACATAATACTGACTGTATCCAACAAGGGTATAGCGAATATCCATAGCGCGATCACAGGCGACATAACCGCTTTCTCGCCTTGAGAGAGAACAGTAATATACCAGGCCAGACCAAACCCCAGAAACATGCTGCCAGCATCGCCCATAAACACACGCGCAGACTTTTTCCCAAAAAACGGGGCATTCATAATAAAAAAGGGTATTAATACAACAATAAAGAGTAACAGGATTTGTGCTTCCTGCACCCGGCCTGCCTCCA
>JGI24023J19991_10001876_pt1 | contig 15732 bp, 18 predicted proteins | sample Cruoilmetagenom1_FD_19991 | JGI IMG/M metagenome (IMG submission 19991) | reverse complement strand
AGGATTGGACGGCGTGATCCGCTGCTCGTATTCCCACAAGTGCATGAAAGCCGTGGCCAATGTGGGCAAGGGGGGGCGTGCGGACACCGTGGTGGGTCACCCCATCGAAATCATCCCGTTGGAAAACCCGGCCAACCTCAAGGCCGGAGACTATCTGCCCATCCGGGTAGTTGCTGACGGCAAGCCTTTCAGCGGTGATGTTTTCGCCACCTTTTCAGGATTCTCAACAGACAAAAGTACCTTTGCCTATGCCACCAGAACGGACAAGAAGGGCCATGCCCGGATCCGGATCCTTCGACCCGGCGTCTGGCTGATCAAGGTCTCTCACGAAGTCCCCTATGCCGATTCGACGGAATGCGATTTGGAATCGTTCGTGGGCACCCTCACCTTTGCCGTGGAGTAGTCGCTGACCATGAAAACCGCCTGCCGGCAGAGATGCTCACAACAGCCTATCCCGCCGGCAGGTATTTTGAAAGTTCCGTGTCGAACCGATCCATCACTGAATCCGCCGCAGTGATATCTCATCCGCCGGCACACAACTAACGCGGCCGGAAGCCGCTTTTATGTAAAAACCCAAGTTGTGAGAAGGAGATTCAACCATGAAAGCCGCATTGATTATAACTGCGACCGTTGTTGTGTTTTTATCGGCGTCCCTGTCATGGGCTCACGGCACCCGGGGAGATGCTGAGGAGGGCATCGGCATCAGGGTGGTCGCCGAATACGATGACGGCGATCCCATGAGCTACGGAAACGTGGAAGTCATCTCTCCCGATGGCGGTGTGGTTTTCCAGACCGGTCGGACCGACCGCAACGGTGTCTTCATGTTCGCCCCCGACCAACCGGGAAAATGGCGCATCACGATCAGCGATGAAATGGGCCACCGCCTGGTACTGGGTCGGCAAATAGACATGGAAAAAGGTGGAAAAATAGAAGCGGCCACGTCACGGGGAACGACCGCCCCGGGCGTTTCCCGCAGGGAAGGCATCGTAGCGGGAGTTTCCATCATCTTCGGCCTATTCAGCCTATTCTACGGGTGGAAAGCCCGGCTGGTGTCACGAAAGCCCACACTTACCCAAGAATAAAAAACGGCAAAAGCGATTGACAACCGTCCGTCAGTTCACTGACATGCAATGCGGTCAGAGAAAACGCGATGCTTTGCGCGCTTTCCCTCTCTATCAAGTAAGGGCCTCGGAAAAAATTAAATCCACCATCTTACTAGTCTTTTTGCCTGTGTTCGGCGTTGCGTCGACGGCCACATACAACCAGTATGAAACCATCGACGCACCTTGCCTGATCTTATATAAAATCGGCGAACAAAAATTTTGCGTCATCCAGGTGGATTTTATTTTTTCCAAGGCCCTAAACGATCGGCCTCGTCAAACCTACGCTTCGAACAGGATTCGATGATCTACCAGATTCATCCGCTTGATCTTTCCCTTGATGGTAATCTGGTCGCCGAAGATCCCCACCAGACGGAACGTGCCGTCCACTTCGGGTTCCACCAGGTCGACCGATTCCATGAGCAGGGTTTCCTCACCGTTTTTGACCATATAGGCATTGGCTTCACACACGATTGAGTACCTCCTTTAAACGCTTTTCCACCAGGATTTGAACCAGGTGGGGCAAGGGTTCGGATGCCACCCCGATGATTTCCGCATTTTCCTGAAACAGGGGCAGCAGCAGCTTGAATGCAGGACTGGTAGTCACCGCTTCCGCCATTTTTGGCGTCACCTCTCCGAGCATGGCATTGGCCCAGGTGATGGTCACCGGTCCGACGATGCAGTGGGCCTTGGCCGTCGTGTGGCAGATGGCGTTTTCACCGGAAGCACACTTGTTGGCGCCGGCCCGCAGCATCTGGGATGCAGCGATGGCATTGGTGCCCAGGGCGATCAGTTCGATCTGTTCACCATGAGCGGCCTTCAGGTATTTGATCAGTGTTGAGCCGATGCCGCCCCCCTGACCGTCAATTACACAAATTTGTTTCCTCACAGGGACCTTCTCTATGCACACAATAAAAAAAAGCACACAATAAAAAAAAGCCACGAACCCGGCAGCGGGTTCAACCCCGGCGATGCCTTCGTGGCCTGAGAACAAGTTCGATTTTGTCGCATGGTGCAGCACCTTCTTGGCGCCGATTCGTGTAGTCTGATACCGCATAACCGACAATCAAGTCAAGGCAATTTAGCAAGCCCTGTCGCCGTTGCAGTTCGGTTTCCATGGCGACTCGGACCTTTTCGGTACCGCAAATGAAAACCCAAGTCAGTAAAACAACGGGGTCAAGTCTTCATTCTTGACAAACAGCTTGGTAAAAGTCTATGCAATTCGTTATCACATAAACCGCATATAGAAAAGATTGATAATGGCTTGTCCCTTTTGAAATAAGGGACTTGAAAATAATAAAACCCACAGAGATGGCGCCGGATTTTTGTTCGCCGATTTTATTTAAGATCAGGCAAGGCGTGTCGATGGTTGCATACGGGTTGTATGTGGCCATCGACGCAACGGAGAACACGGGCAAAAAGACAAGTAAAATTGTGGATTTTATAATTTCCAAGGCCCTAAAAAACGATGACTGGTGATCGGACCATGGCGTTGATCTGAGGTTTTGGACAGTAAGAGGTGAAAAGATAGAAAGAGAAAACCAGTTTGAGCTTATCCAGGTGGGGATGCATTATATTTGCTGGGCCTTCACTGGTTCAAAGCCCGGTATAAATCCAGATCCCGATTGTAAAGGTCGCTACGAAACTGGACGCCTTGCACTTCATCCGCCCAGGCCGTCATGTAGACAAGGTGTACGGGTACCGGTTGTTTAAGCTTTATGGTCCGGGTTTCTCCTTGTTTAATGGCTTCAGCAATCCTCTCCGGTGTCCACCGATCATCTCCCGTCAGAAAAAAGTTGGCAAGCATGAAGGGTGCTTCCACACGGATGCAACCGGAACTGAAATCTCGCTGATGCCGATTGAAGAGCGTCTGGTTGGGGGTATCATGCAGGTACACGGCAAAGGTGTTGGGGAACATGAATTTAATACGACCCAGGGCGTTGTCGGGTCCGGGATCCTGGCGAAGCTTGAAAGGGAAATGGTTGACATGGTAGGTCTGCCACGCAACGCGGTTCGGATCAATCTGCGGGGCGTCCATTTCCCAATTTTGATATACACGGATTCCCTTTCGGGCCAAGTAGTCGACATCTTTTTGAATCTCGGGAAGCATATCCCTTACGGAGATGGTGGTGGGCACATTCCAGTATGGGTTGATCACCAGGTAGGTCATGTCGGCGCTGAACACCGGTGAACGCCTGGCCGGCCGCCCGACCACCACCCTCATCTGTAATGCCGGCAGGCCATTTTCCACTGCCTTGAGATTAAAGGCGGCTGTATTGACCAAGATGTGCCGGTGACCCAAATCACGCGGCAGCCATCGCCATCGTTCAAGATTGAGCACCACCGTCCGGATGCGCGCTTCGATGGGAAGGTTTAATAACCCATAGGTGTCGTGCCCCACGATGCCATCCGCTTTCAACCCGTTGGACCGCTGAAACCGCTTCACTGCGGATGTCAGCATGAGATCGAAAAAAAACGGATCGTCATCGGGTTCGGCCGGATCGATATCACCGCCCACGACCAGCCGATGACGGAGATCACCGACAGCAGCAACGCGGTCGCCGGGTTTGAGTGTTTTACGGGCATCCAGAACCGGCCAACCACCGGTGTCGGCCAGACCACGTAGCCGGGCCAATGCCTCGCGAAGGGCCGTGTATCCCCTGTGTGCCGGCCGCAATGCTGCCAACGCAGCGTCGATATTACCGGTTGAGGCAGCCCTGTTGAGGGATGTCGACAGGTCAACAGTACCCATATCGATTTTCCAGCCGGTATGCAGGGTTTCTGGGTTTACCCGTCCGGCAGCCAGATGGGAACCGTACAAAAGAAAGGCATCGGTCAGAATCAACTCCAGGTCTGCCCACAAATCAGGGGCCCACGGCCTCGGGTTTTTTGCTGAAGATTGTTTCATCACGCCGACCAGCAGGTCGTAGATCACGTCCAGATGGTAGTCCAGCGGGACGAGGCCATCGTCCCCGGCGCGCTCGATGGCATCAGCCAGGGCCTTCACTTTCTCCAGACGCCGCGACGCGTCAAGCCACATGGGTTGATAGTTATTTTTGCGGTAGGCCAGGAGCAACATCTGGACCCCGCAGAGCCTTTCGTCCCGGCAAACAAGGGAATGAGCATCCTTGTTACCGGTCAGCCGGGATTTGATAACGGCCTGCATCCGTTGGACAAACGGGTCGGCAGCCCGGACTCGCGGCACGATCCCAAAAATGGCACCGTTTACCAAGCCGGCAACCAGCAGGATCACTGCCGGGCTGCACAATCGTGCCCATCCAGAACCGACTGTTTTTCCAGGTGTTTGCATTACGTTTAAAGCGACTGTGTCGACGTATCTCCGATCAAGCAAGCAATCTTCGTCCACCTCAATATCCCCCAGAGACAGGATGGGCGGAACTTACTCATTGCCACTCGGAATGTTCGTTCATTCAGTAGACTGGGTTTCAATCGACGGTGGTTGGTTTTGGCCCAGTTTTTTTGTTGACATATGCTCACCTCTTGTTCTTTAATGTTCGAACTACCGACGCAACGCAAAACACGGGCAAAAAGACAAGTAAGATTGTGGGTTTTATTATTTCCGAGGCCCTAAATGTCATGGTTCACGGCGCCGACCGCGTCCACTCCTTGCCCCGGCGTCGATCGGAACCGCGATTATGTGGCAAGACCAATCATAAAATCAACATCAAAAGGAGGAAAGGAAAATGAAAAAATTGTTTTTTGGGTTACTGTCTTGTTTATTTTTATTCGGTGGTTCGGCTTTTGGAGGATATGAATACAAAATAAAAGTTGCGCATGACGGTGCTAATGTAACACCGTCGCAAGCTTATGAAATGGTAGAAAAGGATACCGTTCATACATTTATAGTTGATACAAGGACGAGAGCTGAATATCAATTAATCGGCCATCCCATGGGAGCATATAACATTCCTAAAAACTTTTGGACCGGAGAAATAGGGGAAAAAAAGTATGGAATGACAGATAATTTAAATTATGAAAAAGATTTGCTCGAAAGATTCAACCCTGCGGATGATAAATTAATCTTCATGTGTCGTAGCGGAAAAAGAAGCTGCCTTGCTTGTAAAGCAGCAATCAAGGCCGGATGGAATCCCAACAATGTATGCAATATGCTTGGCGGATTTGAGGGAGATAAAATTAAAAACAAGAGCAGTATTTATAGTGGTCAGCGCAAACTTGGCGGTTGGAAAAACGAAGGTCTTCCCTGGACATATAATATTGATAAAAAGCTTGTTTATAAGGCTGATATTACGCCGTAGTGAAGCTATAAAATATGCCGCATAACGAAACGATAGCTCATGTTGTGAGCGACCCTGTTGGAATATACCAAAAATGCTTCACGAGAAAGGAGGGGATACAAGCACACGATCGTTAATGGTCATGCCTATATTTGAGAGTCGGTAATTGCCCTAAAAGAAACCAACATAAAAAAAGGAGGTTCGTCATGCACCGGAAACTACCTATTCTTGCTTTATCATTATTATTGATGCTCGGGTTTTCAACATTCGGTTTTGCGGCTAAGGTGCCGGCTCCTGAAGAAGGTGGAGACGGCTTCAAAGCGGTAAGCCTTGAAGAGGCTAGAAAACTTCACGAAGATGGTGCGACATTCATTGCATGTCACAGTCACACGACCGATTTCATGAAGGGTCATCCTTCCGGCACAATCCACATTACGTGTTTGGTGCCGAAGGATCACAAACGCATTGATATGTCACTGAGTGAAGTCGACTTTGACCTCGCACAGCTTCCAAAAGACAAGAACACCGTCATTATAACCTATTGCGCGTCAAGCACGTGATGGAAATCCTATCACGCCGCCAGGTTGGCGGTTACGAATGGCTACAAGAATGTTAACTGGATGAGAGATGGCATCAAGGGGTGGAAAAAGGCAGGGTATGCCACGGAAGGCAAACTGGAACTTCTTGAAGACCTCATCGCGGTGAACAAGAACGATTTTGCCGCGTTAATAATCACCGAAGGGGACGCCAGAAAACTCAAAAACTGCACGTTTGTCGATTTCCGTGATGAAGCGGAGTTTCATAAAGGTCACGTCAAGGGGGCCAACCACGTTGACTACAGCGACATGTTCTCGAAACCCATGATGGAGGAGCTGAATAAGAGCAACAGCCTGATAATTATTCACGATGTTCCGGCAGTCACGGGTGTCATCGCCATGACTTTAAAGCTTATGGACTACCCAGATGTATATATGCTCAAATAGATATTGGTTAACCGCTCGTTGATCATATATAAAATAAAATAGCCCGACTCGAAAAGTCGGGCTATTAATTTGAAATTGGCGGAGAGAGAGGGATTCGAACCCTCGGTGCAACTTTCGCCACACACTCGCTTAGCAGGCGAGCGCCTTCAGCCGGCTCGGCCATCTCTCCAAAAAATTTTTCAAAATGTTTTTGCTGGCGGAGGGAGTAGGATTCGAACCCACGGAGCTTTCACTCAACGGTTTTCAAGACCGCCGCCTTAAACCACTCGGCCATCCCTCCAGCGAAATAAGTCGTCTCCATAACATTTCGATCCATCAGCGTCAATCCCTTAAATGATGGTTGACATCAAAGATTTTTTGTGATGTTCCTCCGTGCAAAAAAAAAGAAGCGACATATTACTTGTGGAGGAAGAGGGGTATGAAACAAAAATATGTGGTTCTGTTGGACAATGAAACCAGAAAACTGGCTATCCAGGAATACGCTGAATTGGACAAGGAGGTACTCTCCTTGTTGTGTGAAGAATCCTACGATGCCGAATTGATCAAAACTGCCCTGGATAAGGATCGCAATGCACTGATTCAGGCCCTTCGCACCCATAACATGTATCCGCCGGGGGGCTACACGGAACGTATTGCCGACGCCATCGTCGCCATGTTCCGGCCCGGTGCCGACACCGCTGCCGAAATCTTATTTGAAGAGCGGGAAATGTTCGACGCCATGGAAGAAGAGGCAATTGACGAACCGGATGATGACGGTGACAATGCGGCGATGGGAGTGGATGATCTGCTCGATGATGAAATAAGTGATGATTTCGAAGGAAAAGGAATTATCAAAAATCTGAAAAATTCCATAAAAACCGCCGATGAGGATACTGGCATCGACGATGCCTGACCCCTGATCCCGGTCAACACCAATGAGACCCAACGCGCCCGTGTCGGCATGGGGCGCCTTTTCCATTGCATCGAATCCCACCCTGTACATAATTGTTTCGCCGGAGATTCCAACCAGTTTGAACAATAGGAAAAAGGTGCTTTTTACCCTGACTTGCTCCGGCCTTCCATTTATGGGTGGCGCCGCTTATTTTAAGCTGGTGCAACAGCGCCTCCAGACCTGTCGTAGACAGGCCAGATGTGTCCGTATGCACGCCATGGCAAAGGCCGTCGTGCTGCCGACGGGAGTGGCGTCCATGCCGGCACCTGCTACCTGCCGGTTCAATTTACCGCCATGAGTGACGGGTACCAGGTCGCCCGGCAGGAAGCGGTGAGCATGGCCCCGGGTCGGATCGGCGTGGTGACCCTCGACGAGGAGAATCCGATCCTGCCCAAAAATCGCCGGCAGCGATCCGGAGCAGGAACGACAGCGTCTCCTGACGCCCTATTTTTATGCCGCTTGATCATGGCTTGAACCGTTGATCGATCCATGCTACCAAACTCCCTTACCGGTTTCCCGATGTCCGATTATTCGCTTCATACGGTACCTCCCGTGGAAAATGAAGGCCCAACGTTGTGGGTACGGAAAGAACGGAAGCGATGACGAATGACCCTGTGCCAGGCCATGGAAAAGGTGCCGGTAACGGTCATTCTCGGCGTGGAACCCGAAGATATCAACACCTTGAGCATGGAGCTGACCGAAACAACCAAAAACCGGATGGAAGATATCATCCGCATGGTACTGGGCGACTATGTCATCGTGCATGCCGGCTTCGCCATCAAAAAGCCGAACGAAGAATCGGCCATGGAAACCATCCGACTCCTCAGGGAGGCCGCCGCCTTTGTGAACAATCTGGAAGCCGGAAAAGGATAGCGTCCAACACGGACCATGACAAACACACCAACGGAAAATCGCCTGGAAATCAACGGGATCGTTCAGGGCGTGGGCTTTCGCCCATTCATCTACCAGTTGGCCAACCACCACGGCCTGAAGGGGGAAGTGGCCAATACCGCCACCGGTGTCTCCCTGATTCTGGAAGGCCTGCAAAACGACATCCGGCAGTTCATAGACGATATCCCCTACGACCGGCCCAAAACCAGCATGCGGCACTTTGGCATGTGCCCCTTGTGTCAGGCCGAATATGACGATCCCGACAATCGACGATTTCATGCTCAGCCCAACGCCTGCCCGGTCTGCGGCCCCCGGGTGACCCTTTGTGATGCCGGCGGAAAGCCCGTCGACACCGTCGATTCCATCGCCGACGCCGCCAACCGGCTCAGGCAGGGGCGCATCGTGGCCATCAAGGGGCTGGGTGGTTTTCACCTGGCCGTGGATGCCACCAATGCCGGGGCGGTGGCACGCCTTCGCCGGCGCAAGCACCGCGAGGAAAAACCGTTGGCCTTCATGTGTGCCGACCTGAACCACATCCGGGCCATCGCCCGTGTGGGGGAAACGGAAGCGCGGCTGCTGGTGTCCATCCAGTGCCCCATCGTCCTGCTGGAAAAGCGGCCGCACACGCCCGTTGCCGAACCGGTATCACCGCGCAACCGTTATTTCGGTATCATGCTGCCCTACGCGCCCCTGCATCATCCATCTGTGCGTTGCTGGGCGTCGACCCCCTTTACGTGGCCAACGAGGGCAAGCTGCTGGCCTTTGTGCAGGTGGATCAGGCCGACCAGATGCTGATGGTAATACGCCAATCCCCCTACGGTGAGGACGCCTGGATCATTGGTGAAACCACCGACGATCATCCGGGCCGCGTTTATATGAAAACCCGCATCGGCGGCGAGCGCATCGTGGATATGCTCACCGGAGAGCAACTGCCATGCATATGCTGATTTTTTGTCGACCCGTCCTCTTGCGTGCGGCCGTGCTCACCCTCGGGATGCTGACGGCACTGCTCTTCACGGCCTGCCAAGCGAGAAAGGAGCTGCGCCTGTCCGGCGAGACCATGGGCACCACCTATCACATCAAGGTGGTGGTCGGCCTGTTCACGTTTGGTGCCGATTTGCAGAAGAAAATCGACGACCGTCTGGCCGCCATCAACCGCAGTATGTCCACCTACGACCCCGCCAGCGAGATCAGTCGATTTAATGCCATCGAATCAACATCCGCATCCTTTTCGCCGTCGGATGATTTTCTCAACGTGTTGCAGGTGGCCGCCGAACTGCACAGGCTTACCGACGGGGCGTGGGACGGCACCCTGGACCCGTTGGTCAACCTATGGGGTTTCGGACGCCAAGGCACCGTGAACCGGATCCCACCGGACGATGAAATTCAACATGCCCTGGCCCGGGTAGGCTTTGGTCGAATCCGCCTGAACCCGTCGGGCACCATCGGCAAGACGAACCCCGCCGTGACCCTGGACCTGGCCTCCATCGCCAAGGGATACGGTGTGGATGCCATCGTCCGGCTGCTGGGAGACCAGGGTTTTGCAGACTTTCTGGTGGAGATCGGCGGTGAAGTTTACGCCCGCGGTCACCGCAAAGATGGTCGCCCCTGGCGGATCGGCATCAACCGCCCGGACAGGCATGCCGCGATCAATGATGTCTATCGGGCCGTTCCCCTCACGGACCAGGCCATGGCCACCAGTGGAGACTACCGCATTTTCTTCCGGATCGGCGATCAGTCCTTCGGGCACATTCTCGATCCGCGAACCGGCCGGCCGGTGACAAACAACGTGGTAAGCGCCACGGTGGTGGCGGCCAACTGCACGGTGGCCGACGGCCTGGCCACGGCCCTGATGGTCATGGGACCGGTTAAAGGCGTGGCATTGGTCAATCGTTGGCCATCGGTGGCGTGTCTCATCGTGGTTCGACAGCACGATGGCACCATCACGGACTACCCGTCCAGCGGATTCGTGATCGATTGACGGCATCGCCGAAGGGATCGGTGGGTATGCAAGGGCGGAATCATAGTTGACAAGCACGCACGCGTCATATATTTATCAACAATATCCATGATATTGATAGGTTATGTTTTTTAGGAGAACTTTTAAGACCAAGCGGCCAAGGGGTTTTTCCGGACCATCATCGGCCCGCTAATCCAAAGGAAGGTGAAATGTGGAAATAGCCGTTCTGCTCAAACAGGTTCCGGCCACCGAATCGCTGATTGAAGTTGCCGAAAAGGGCGCCGGCATCAAGACCGATGGCATCAAATGGGTGATTAACCCTTACGACGAATTGGCCATTGAAGAGGCCCTTCAGATCCGCGGCGAGGCCGGCGGAACGGTCACCGTTTTTTCCCTGGGACCGGAGAAGGCCGTGGAGGCGCTTCGCACGGCACTGGCCATGGGCGCGGACACCGCCGTGCGCATCGACCCGGAAGGTAAGGTGCTGGACGGTTTGGGCACGGCCAGGGTGCTTGCCGGGGAGTTGAAAAAGGGTGATTTCGACCTGATCGTCGCCGGTCATCGAGCCGTGGATGACGATAATTTCCAGGTGGGTCCAGCCGTTGCCGAATTGATGGGGATTCCCCACATCTCCATGGTGATTCGTCAGGACCTGTCAGAGGGGAAGATCCGTTGTGCCCGGACCATTGACGGCGGCATACTCGTGCTGGAAACCGCCTTGCCGGCGCTGATCACCACCCAACGCGGCCTCAACGAGCCCCGCTATGCCAGTCTGCCGGGAATCATGAAAGCCAAGAAAAAGCCAATTGATACACGCGTCCTTTCGGAAACCGGAACCGATCCGGGAGAACCCATGGTCGAGACCATTGCCATGCGTCCGCCTCCCCAGCGAAAGGAGGGCCGGATCATCGAGGGAGAGCGTGCGGCCGACAAGGCGGCGGCGTTGGTCAAGGCCCTTCGGGAAGAGGCCAAGGTCATCTGATCGTGAGGAGACCGGCTGTCGCGTTTACTATCAAGAGATTGCCCGATGAAAATTCCGACGCATGATCGGGCGCCACCATACAGGGAGAATACTTATGTCACAGGGAATACTGGCTATCACCGAACAGGTTGACGGCGCCTTTAAAAATATTTCATTTGAAGTCGTTTCCGCCGGCAAGAAGATTGCCGAAAGTATCGGCGGACAGCTAACCGCAGCGGTCATGGGGTCCGGCATCGCGGCCATTGCCGAGCAGGTGGCCGAATACGGGGCCCAGCGGATAATGGTCGCCGATCATGAAGGATTGAAAGACGGTCTGTCGGATACCTGCACCCAGGCGGCGGCCCAACTGGTTGCCCGATCCAATCCGGCCGTGGTGGTTATCGGTGCTACCTCACTAGGCAAGGACATCGCCGCCCGGCTCTCGGCTCGATTGAGCGCCCCCCTGGCCATGGATTGTGTGGATGTCCGCGTCGACGCCGGCCAGGTGATCGCCACACGCCCCATGTACGGCGGCAAGGTTTTGGCAGACGTGAGTCTGTCCGGCACACCGGCCATCGTCGCCATCCGTCCCCGGGCCATGGAGGCGGTGGCCACCCCGGGTGCCGGCGAGGTGGAAAAGGTGGATATCGATTTGGCGGATACCACGATGAGCCTGATCGAGAAGCAGATGGAGACAGGCAAGATTGAACTGACTGAAGCCGATGTGGTCGTCACCGGTGGACGGGGCATGGGCGGAGATAATTTTGCCGTGGTCGAAACCCTGGCCAAGACTCTGGACGGCGCCGTGGGCGCCTCCCGCAGCGCCGTGGACGAAGGCTGGCGGCCGGTGTCCGATCAGGTGGGGCAAACCGGCAAGGTGGTGGCACCCAACCTCTACATCGCCTGCGGGGTTTCCGGCGCCATTCAGCATCTGGCCGGCATGGCCTCATCCCGGGTGGTGGTGGCTATCAACAAGGATCCCGAAGCGCCCATTTTCTCCAAGTGCGACTTTGGCATCGTGGGCGATCTGTTCGACGTCGTTCCGGCGGTGACGGCAGAAATTGAAAAACTGAAAGGTTAGGATCGCGAACTTTATAAAGTGAATCCAATTACTTGTCTATCCGTCTGTTATCTGCGTTACATCAACGGCCACATACAACCAGTATGCAACCGTTGATGTGCCTTGAATACGAACGGATATCTTTCGCAATTATCGTTCACTTTATTTCGTCCCCAATCCTTAGCTACACGTTTAGCCATTATACACTTATATGCTTAATTTCCGCATAGGCGAAAGGTCGTCCGAAAGATCGGGTGGCCTTTTGACTTTTCAAATGGTTATTGGTAGATGGGTGCGGTGTCGATGGGCGACTTCAAATTGAGGATCATGACGGCTTCCGGTTTTACTGAAACATATGCAGCTATACATTGAAAGTCTGGGCTGTGCCCGCAATCAGGTGGACAGCGAAAACATGGCCGGACGGCTGCGCCGGGCCGGCTGGTCTCTGACCGGCGAACCGGCCGATGCCGCCGTGATCGTGGTCAATACCTGCAGCTTTGTGGAATCGGCCATCAACGAATCCATCGACACCATTCTCGAGTTGGCCCGCTTCAAAAAAAAGGGGCGCTGCCACCGGCTGGTCGTGGCCGGATGCCTGCCGGAACGTTTCCGGGAGGCCATTGCCGAAGCCCTTCCCGAGGTCGATCAATTTTTGGGTACCGGGGCCTTTACGCGCATTGTGGACGCCGTGACCGGCGGCCTACCCGACGGGACCTGCCTGCTGCCGGATCCGGACAGCATTCCCATCGACCGGACCACGGCCCGGGAACGGACCCGGTCCCCCAGCGCCTACCTAAAAATTGCCGAGGGGTGCAGCCGCCACTGCACCTATTGCATCATCCCCCGGTTGCGGGGTCGCCGGAAAAGTCGCCCCATGGCGCATATTTTGGACGAGGCGCGCCGGCTGATTGCTGCCGGTGTCAAAGAGTTGAACCTGGTGGCCCAGGAAACAACCTTTTACGGGCACGATCTGCCCGAGCCGGTGGGGTTTGACACCCTGCTGGCCCNCCTCGCCAAACTGGCCGGAAACGTCTGGATCCGGTTTTTGTACGGTCATCCGGAGAGCATCAGCGACCGTGTGATCGAGACGGTTGCCGCCCACGACAACCTGTGCCCCTATTTCGATCTGCCCGTTCAGCATGCGGCCGCCAATGTATTGAAGAAAATGGGACGCAAATATGATCGGCGGCTGTTGCGGAATCTATTTGACCGCATTCGATCACGGGTGCCCGGTGCCGCCATCAGAACGACCCTGATTGTCGGATTTCCCGGAGAAACAGACGCCGATTTTCAGGAGCTGACGGAATTCGTGGAACGGGTCCGTTTCGACCACCTGGGGGTGTTCACCTATTCCGATTCCGAAGACCTGCTCTCCCATCGGTTGCCCGGGCACGTGTCCGCAAAGGTGGCCCGGTTCAGACACGACACCCTCATGGCAAGGCAGATGGAAATCTCGGCCGACAACCTGGCATCCATGATTGACAAAACCGTGCCGGTATTGATCGAGGCGAATCCCGAGCCCCATCTTTACGAGGGCCGATCCAACCGCCAGGCCCCCGAGGTAGACGGCTTGACCTTTGTCAGGACGCAACCGGGCGGTCCTGGGGCAACGGTTGGACAGATGGCAATTGTCAAAATAACGGAAACCCTGGAATACGACTTGATCGGACATCTGAAATGAGTGACCTGAAAGATAAAATAATGATTGCCGTCAGGGATGATTTTGCGGCCATCGAAAAAGCATTGGCTGAGAACATGAATCCCTATTTCGATCTGGTGTCTCAAGTGGCCGGACATATCCTCTTTGCCGGCGGAAAACGGTTGCGGCCCCTGTTGATGGTTCTGTGTGCCCGACTCTGCGGATACACGGGCCATCAGGCAGCCCGATTTTCCATCATTTTCGAATTCCTACACACCGCCTCCCTGTTACACGACGACCTGGTGGACGGGGCTGAGATGCGGCGAGGCCGACAGGTGGCCAACCAGAAGTGGGATAATTCCACGGCGGTGCTCACCGGAGACTTCCTTTTGGCCCGGGGGCTCTCCATCGCAGCGGCTACGGGTCTTCGCGAGGTGATCGAAACCATCGCCCAAATCACCGAAAACATGTCCCAGGGGGAAATCCGTCAATTGGAGAAAAAGGGGGATATCAGCCTTACCGAAAACGATTATTTAGAGGTGATCCGCTGCAAAACCGCGGTGCTTTTCCAAGGGGCCTGTCGGACCGGCGCCCTAGTGGCCGGTGAAAATGCGGATATGGTGCAAGCGCTGACCGACTACGGGTATCACCTGGGACTGGCTTTTCAAATGGCCGATGACCTTCTCGATTACACGCAGGATTTTGGTTCTTTGGGCAAACATGCCGGCGCCGACCTGAGGGAGGGGAAACTGACCCTGCCCTTGATCCATGCCCTATCCCGGGCGCCGGGGAAGGATAAGAAACGCATGGTTGCCATCATCGCAAACCCGGATTTTACCCCCACCGAGTTTACCGACTTGGTAGAGATGCTGAAATGCCATGGGGGTATCGCTTATACCGAAGCGCAGGCAGCGGCCCACATCAAAAAGGCCAAGCAGATGCTGGATCCCTTTGACAACAGTGTGACAAAGGGAACCTTGGCCGACATTGCCGATTATGCGCTGGTCCGCAACGCATAAGGAGGAAACCATGTCCGATCATGATATGACAAAAAAGTGGGTGAAGCGAATCTGCCTTACCCTTGTTTTGGCATTTGTTGTCACCGGCAGCAGCTACGCAGAAACGAATCGCGTCGTGAAGCAGCTGAAGGTATTGGGAACGGCCGTTATCCACAAAAAGAATCTGGCGGACGGGCGGCAGAACGCGGTGGATGACGCCTTGGTTGCCGCCGTGGGCCGGGTCGTCATGGAGATGCTCACCAGCGAGACCGTGGTCAGACGATTCCAGCAGATCAACGACCGCATCCTGACCGAACGGGATAACTACGTCCTGAACTACCGGGTGCTTACCGAATTCGTATCCGGCACCACGATCAGAACCCTGGTACAGGTGAACGTTGCCGCGGACCGGGTCAGCCGGGATCTTTCCCGCCTGGGCCTGGCCTTAGCCGATGCGGTGGTTCCGAGGATCCTCTTCATGGTGGCCGAAAGAAATGTGATGGATTCCGGTTTTTCCTNTTGGTGGGGGGACACGAGCGTGCCGGGTCGGACGATTAGTGAAGCGGCCATGGCCGCTGCGCTTCAGGCAACCGGTTTCGATATCATCGATTCGCCTGATTTGAGTTCGCCGTTGGGGCTTCATGTGAATGCATCGGAGGCGCAAATGGTGGCGCTGGCAGGACGGTTGGGTGCCGATGTGTTGATTGCCGGTTCCGCAACCGCTGCGGCCGCACCCAATACCATGGGGGAGACCCTGAAAGCCTTTGAGGCGGTCGTCGAAGCGCGTGCGTTCAACGTCCAGACCGCTCAGCCGATTGGCAGCACAAGCCGGAAAGCCGTGGTTTCCGGTCAGGATGAAGTCAAGGGTGGCCGCGAAGCCCTGGCCGGTGCCGGGGCTTTGGCCGGTGATGGACTGGCTCGGCAGGTCATGGCCGCCTGGCAGCAGGATAAGG
>JGI24023J19991_10001874_pt1 | contig 15747 bp, 14 predicted proteins | sample Cruoilmetagenom1_FD_19991 | JGI IMG/M metagenome (IMG submission 19991) | reverse complement strand
AAGAAGGGGAGTTTTATGTAAAAATTTAAAATATAGTTACAATTAAATTCCTTCCCTTAAAAAGGGAAGGTGGCTTATTTGAAGAATAAGGCGGAAGGGTTTCGCAAGTGCCTTAATTACTTTGCTCTTTCAGCAAGCATTTTTGAAGCATAAAATTCACATTTCTTGAAATTGTTTTTGTACAAACAAACCTTCATTTAATAAATTCAATGCAGTTATTTTATCATTGGTAGCAACTAATAATGACATATTATGATTACTTCCGCCATACGATATCATCCTGATTGGAATGTCCTTCAAACAATTGATTACAGAGGCACTTATCCCTGTCCCACTTTGTGAGAAATCTCCCGCAAGACAAATAATACTCATTTTTTCGTCTACTTCAACGTTTCCTAAAACTTGTAATTCTTCAGTAATTTGTTTTAAATATCTACCATTATCGATAGTAAGTGATACGGCAATTTCAGAGGTTGTAATCATGTCTATTGCCGTTTGGTATTTTTCAAAAACTTCAAAAATATTCTTTAAGAAACCGTAAGCCATTAACATTCTATATGATTTAATTTTTATAGCGATAATTTCATCTTTGGCGGCAATAGCTCTAACACCATTATTATTTGCACAATTCCTAATAATTGTGCCTTTATCTTGTGGGTTGAATGTGTTTTTAAGTAATACAGGGATATTATTTTTTTGGGCAGGAATAATACTTTGTGGATGTAGTATTTTTGCACCAAAATAAGCCAGTTCGGCAGCTTCATTAAAGGTCATTTCATCTATAGAAAAAGTATCTTCTACGTATCGAGGATCATTATTATGCATGCCGTCAATATCTGTCCAAATTTGAATTTCGCTAGCTCCAATTGCAGCTCCAATTAGTGAAGCGGTATAGTCACTGCCACCTCTTTTAAGGTTGTCAATTTTATCAGAACTGTTTTTACAAATATAACCTTGTGTTATAAAAGTTTTACAATTGCTTTCTTGACTTAGAATTGTGTTTAATTTCTTTTGAATACTTTTTGAATCAGGCTCACTTTGTTTATCAATTGACATAAAATCTAACGCTGAAATCAACTTAGATTCATACCCTAATTCACTTTGATAAAGATGAAACAGAGTTGTTGATATGATCTCGCCTTGAGCCAAAATGACCTTTTCATTTTCAACACCTTTAATTGTTAATGAACGTAAATAATCAAAACTATTTCTGATAAAAGTTGATGCTTTTAATTGATAGAATTCTGAAGTGAATAAATTATCAATTAAAATATGATAGGTCAATTCAAGTTCATTTATCAATAATGTGGCTTTTTCTTTTTTTGCTAGTACATCATTGATGCTAACTAATGCATTCGTTGTTCCGGATACAGCTGATAAAACTACAATTTTAGGTTCTTGATATGAGTTTACAATGTTGGTAACTTTTTTAATGTTTATGGCATTACCAACTGAGGTACCTCCAAACTTTAAGACAATCATATTTATATTAATTTTCTACAAAAGTTGTCTAGAACAGCTGATTGTGCAATTTTTTATTTTATTTTTACAAAATTTAACAAAAAGTTTAAATTTAAACACAAGCCCATTCCTAACCCTGCCCAAAAAAGGAAAGAAATTACTGTAATAACCATTAAAATGAAGACTATTCAGCAAGCGGTAACAGAAATCATTAATAAAACACCTTTCATTGAAGAGGCGTTATATGACAAATTAATCAATGTATCATCTTTGGCAAGAATCATAAAGCCGGAAGTTGAACAAATACTAAAAAAAGAAATAAAAGATGGTGCTATTATGATGGCGATTAATCGTTTATCGCCTTCAAGTGTATTGAAAACAAGAAGAAATATTAAAAAGATAGCACTTTCTTCGGGCGATTTTATTATGCGATCTGATCTTTGTGACTATACCTTTAAAAACACTCCTACATTAATTCAAAAAATTACGAAGTTGTTAAATGACATTGGTAATGATAGTGATAATTTTTTTACCATTTCACAGGGTGTGTTTGAAACTAATATTGTGGTTAGTAAAAAGCTAGAAACTAAAATAGATGAAATTTTTAAAGATGAAGTAGTGTTGTATTCGATAACTAATCTAGCCTCTATAACTATAAAACTTCCGAAATCTAATGTTGAACAATCGGGAATTTATTATTTTATATTAAAACAATTGGCTTGGGCAGATATACCTGTGCAAGAAGTCATCTCTACAACGCATGAAATTACTATTGTGGTGAAAGAAACAGATATTAAACAAGCTTTTTCAATTTTGATGGATATGAAATTATCTTAAGGTTGTCAATTTGATATCGAAATTCTGATTTTAAAAATTATGGTATGCATCTTTATTTCTGCGAAGGCAGGAATGACAAACATATTAATTAAAAGTTGTGACTTCAACAACAGCTTTTTCTAAAGCTGTTTTATGTTGTTCAAATACTTTTTTATCCCAATTAAAAACAGATTTAAACTCTTTAAGAATTGGCTCTTTTAATTTTTCAATACTTGCAATATCAAAATACATTCTGCCTGTTCTTCTTACAAAAAAGTCCAATGGTGTTTGTACCATTTCATTGTTGATGCAAAACCACAATTCAGCTTTCGCTAAACGAATTTTAACATCAGTATCTTTTAGTTCAGCAAGTCTTTTTAAAATACTATTTGTTTGTTTACCATAATTATATACCAAATAATTGGCATCAATTTTAGTAAATCCATTCGGTTTTATTTGTTTAAATATTTTGTTTTGATAGTTCTGAACTTCTTTAAAATTTTTGAACTTACCACCACTTAAAACTAGTTGATCGGTTTTATTATCCTTAAATTTTTTATCATATCTATTTTGGTATTTTTTACAAACCAAATTCACGATACGTTCTGCCATTTTTCGATAACCAGTGAGCTTGCCACCTGCAATAGAAATTAATTCAGTATCTGATACAAAAATCTCATCTTTTCGTGAAAGCTCTGAAGCAGATTTGCCTTCTTCATGAATTAAAGGACGCAATCCTGCCCAACTTGATTGTATGTCATCAATGCTTAAATCAATAGACGGAAACATATTGTTTACAGCACTTATTAAGTACATAGCGTCTGTACTTGAAACCTCAACGTTATTTTTATCTTCTTGAAAATTGGTATCTGTAGTGCCTATATAAGTAACTTTTCCTCTAGGGATAGCGAACATCATCCTTCCATCTGGAATGTCAAAATATACAGCGTGTTCGATTGGTAATTTTTCACGAGGTAATACGAGATGTACTCCTTTAGTTAAATGTAAACGTTTGCCAGTTTTTGAGTGATTAATTTGCCTAAGTTCATCAACCCAGGGGCCAGTGGCATTTACAACATACTTAGCTTTGATTTCAAAACCTTGATTTGTGATAGTATCAAGTGCTTTAATACCTCTAACTTTTTCTTCCTCATAAATAAAGTCTAAAGCTTCACAATAATTTAAGGCGGTCGTAGAATAGTTTAATGCGGTTTTTAATACTTCAAGTGTTAAACGAACATCGTCAGTTCTATATTCTGCATAGTAGCCAGCACCTTCTAAAATTGATTCCGGCAGTAAGGGTTCAATCTCTAAGGCTTCTTCTTTGCTGAGCATTTTACGCTTGTCATCACCTTCTACATTCGCTAAAATGTCATAAATTTTTAACCCTATTGAAGTGAGCCATGAACCATAAGTGCCTCCTTTTATTAGAGGCAAAACCATTTTTTCTGGTATTACTAAATGCGGAGCCAATTTATGAACAATTGCACGTTCAGAACCTACTTCTTTCACAAGCCAAAAGTCGAATTGTTTTAAATAACGAAGTCCGCCATGAATTAATTTGGTTGATTTACTACTGGTACCCGATGCAAAGTCATTTTTTTCAATTAAAGCAACTTTCATACCTCTCGAAGAAGCATCTAGGGCAATACCTGCGCCGGTAATGCCGCCACCGATAATAAGCAGATCAAATTCTTCAGTTGCTAATTTGCTATTAATAGATACTCTTTCTAATGCTGAAAATGTAGTTGTTTTCATTTTATACCTGTAGGATTACCGTCAATACTGATGCTATTTTTTTCTTTCCAATAGTGTTCAATTTTTTCTTGACCTTTTTTTTCTGCAGACTCAGCTAATTGATTTCTGTGGTCAATAAAATCAAAATATGGAACTGCCATTCCACAAGAAGTTTGTACGCTTTCAATTTGAATATCAAAAATTTGTCGAGTTCCTGGAATTTCAGGAAATAAAGAAATACTATTAATCCATTCATCATCTTTTGGATGAATAGCAACGGCGGTTCCGTATAAGCGTAAAATATTCGGTTTACCTTCAAAAGCACAGAACATAATAGTTATTCTGTTGTCTTCTAATAAATGTGCTGCAGTTTCATTTCCGCTTCCGGTAAGATTTAACCACATCACCCTATTTTTATCTAGTACCCGAAAAGTATCCATTCCTTTTGGAGATAAATTGATACGTCCTTTTTTTGGAGCGGTTGCTACAAAAAATAGTTGTTGAGATTCAATAAATCGTTGTTCTTTACTTTTTATTTCTGTATAAAATGCCATATTTTCCGTGCTAATTAGTGAAATACGTGTCTTATTCTTCCCAATTCATGGTACGATCTACCGCTTTTTGCCATCCTTTATATAGCTTTTCTCGTTGTTGGTCATCCATAGTCGGAGTAAACCTTCTTTCAATTTTTTTATTTGAAATGATATCTTGTTGTTTCCATAATCCGATAGCAATTCCGGCTAGATATGCGGCTCCCAATGCAGTTGATTCAATATTTTTAGGTCTTTCAATTTCCGTATTAAGGATGTCTGATTGAAATTGCATCAATAAATTATTTGCACAAGCACCTCCATCCACTTTAAGTGAAGATAATTCAATTTTGCTATCTTCTTGCATGGCATTTACAAGATCTTTGGTTTGGTAAGCCATCGATTCTAAGGTAGCTTTTACCAAATGATTTTTGCCCGTATCTCGGGTCAAACCAAAGATGGCGCCTCGTGCATACATATCCCAATAAGGAGCTCCCAATCCTGCAAAAGCAGGAACAACATATACTGGATTGTCACCATCAACTTGTGCGGCAATAGCTTCACTTTCTTCAGCAGAATTTATCATTTGTAACCCATCGCGTAACCATTGAATAGCTGCTCCGGCAATAAATACGCTGCCTTCTAAAGCATAATATACTTTGTCATTTATTCCCCAAGCAATGGTAGTTAATAATCCATTTTGTGAATATTGTAAATTCTCACCTGTATTCATTAACATAAAACAACCTGTTCCATAGGTGTTTTTGGCTTCGCCTTTATCAAAACAAGCTTGGCCAAATAATGCGGCTTGCTGGTCACCTGCAATACCCGCAACAGGAATTGTATGATTGTCATATTCAAAATCACCAAAATGAAAACTAGAGGGTTTTACTTCGGGCAACATATTTTTAGGAATATCAAGTGCAGCAAGTAATTTTTCATCCCATTCTAATGTTTTGATATTAAAGATCATAGTGCGAGAAGCATTAGAATAGTCTGTTGCATGCACTTTACCATTAGTTAAATTCCACAACAACCAGGTATCCACAGTGCCAAATAACAATTCACCTTTTTCAGCAAGTGCCCTTGCGCCTTCAACATTATCTAAGATCCATTTAATTTTAGTACCAGAAAAATAGGAATCGATTACTAGACCTGTAGTTGTTTTTACATGATCTTCTAAACTTTTATTTTTTAGATCTTCACAGATAGGAGCAGTTCTTTTATCTTGCCAAACAATGGCATTATAAATAGCTTTTCCGGTTGACTTATTCCATACAACGGTAGTTTCACGTTGATTGGTAATGCCTATCCCTGCAATATCAGAGACATCAATAGCATTATCTTTTATCAAATTTTTAAAAGTAGCTAATTGTGAGTCTAAAATTTCTTGAGGATTGTGTTCTACCCAACCTGATTTTGGGAATATTTGTTCAAATTCTTGTTGTGAAATAGCAACTTGTTTACCGTTTTCGTCAAATAATACTGATCGAGAACTGGTAGTACCTTGATCTAAGGCAATGATATATTTTTTTGACATTTTTATTTGTTTTTAGAAGATGTAAGACTTTTTAGAATTGCGAAAATTAAGATGAGAATTGCAATAGCAATAACAATCCAATATTTTAATTGTAGATCATTTTTATATAGTAGTTGAAAGGCAGCACCACCTACGAGACTTCCTAAAAATGGACCTAAAACCGGTATAGGAGCATATTTCCAATCTGAATCACCTTTTCCTTTAATAGGCATTAAGAAATGTGCAATTCTAGGACCTAGATCTCTTGCCGGATTAATGGCATATCCGGTTGTTCCTCCAAGACCAAATCCGATAAGCATAATTAGACCTCCAACAACTAATGGGTTTAGGCCTTCAGTAAAATTATTTGTACCAATAAAAAGCAATCCAAAAATAAGCATTGCTGTACCTATCATTTCACTTACAAAATTATGAATGTACGAACGAATTGCCGGTACTGTACTAAAAACAGATAGTTTAGAAATTTTATCTTCAGTTTTTGACCAGTGAGGTAAATAATGAATCCATACTAATGTGGCCCCTCCAAATGCGCCTAATACTTGTGCAATGATATAGCCGGGAACTTTTTCCCAAGGAAATTCGCCGACAAAGGCAAACCCTAAAGTTACGGCAGGATTGATATGTGCTCCACTGATACTTCCTACAGCATAAATGGCGAAAGCAACAGTAATACCCCAAGCCACAACAATGGTATTCCATCCTGAGTTTTCCGATTTCGAATCTTTTAATAGAACACCGGCAACAACGCCACCACCAAATAAAATAAGTAAAAAGGTTCCTAAGAATTCGGCAACATAAATTGACATAAAATTGAGTTTGAAAATTAATAAAGCCAATTTACAATTTATACAATTAAAAATTCAAAAAAACTCCCTTTTACTTTCAATAAGAGCTTATGTTTTTTATTTGAACACTGATATCTTTGAAGATAGTAATTCTAAAAAAGTTTGATTGGATTTAGTATAAACCTGAGTTGGAACTCAGGCTATAATAATAAGAAAGGAATAGAAACTTAGGAGAGAAGGAAGAAAGGAGAATATCAACTTTATCTCTCCTAGAATTTCTAAACAATTTACCCTAATAATTATATTTTCTTTTTCATAACAATTATAACGTTATGGTAGATTGTTAGCTTATCTATTTAAGCAATGCAAATATATAAACTATGCTATTTTTTCGTTTCCTGTAATTGGACAATTTATTGCTTTAGTTAGACATTTTTGCTTCTTTTTAGAGATAATCCATACATTTGAAAAAAGATTAAAATAACTAGATTAATTATTCATACCCTAATGAAATTTACACTGAATTTATTACTATTTTTTACATTAACCTTAACGGCTCAGTTAGAGTCAAATAGTAATGTAACAAATACCACTTCAGAAGAAAAGGCAAGGTTTCATATTGATAAGACTTTTGAAACAATACAAAATATGAATGTTGCATTTTTGCATGCAGAACAAGCGATGTATTATTCAGAAAAATGTAAAAATGAAGAGTTAATTATGGAAAGTAATCATGCATTAGCGTTAGTCTATAAGCTAAAGTATGATTATGAATCTTCGAAAAAGCATGTAGGTAAATTATTAGAAATTGCTACTAAATTGGATAATGTATTTTTTCAAATGCTTGCTTATAATTTGTATGGAATTATAAATGCTTCTGAAAAAAAATATCAAATTTCAATTGACTATTATAACAAAGCTCGAGCCTTAGCAGAAAAAGAAAATGATACTATTAATGTTGCATTAAGTCACCAAAATGTGGCATTGAATTATTATTTTATTGATGAGTTTGAAATGGCTAAAATGTTTATGTTTAAAGCACTAAAAACCTATAATTCTATTAAAGTATTTGTAAGTAAAGAACAACAAGATTCAGATTATATTTATTTATATATGAAGTTATCATTAGTAGCTGATACTAAAAAAGAAGCTATTAATTATACCGATTTATCTATTGCAAGATCTTTAGAGAATGACTATTCTAATTATGCAGCTTTAGGTTATTTATACAAAGGAAGGGTGTACTCGAAATATGGCGATTATAATCTAGCTATTAAAAATTATCAACTGGCATTGGAGTCTAATAAAAAAGCTCATGTCAAATCAGCAGGGCCATATATTGAAATGATGGATGTTTTGACCAAGTCAAGTCAGTATGAAAAGGCAAAAGCTTATATGGATACCTTATATACTATTTTTACTGAAAAGGATATAAGACCATTGTATATTGATAAGAATAAAATTACAAGTGAAGTATATAAAAATATTGGTGATTATGATAAGGCACTTTATTATGCTGAGAAACAAGTAACAATTGCAGATTCATTATTAAAATATAACAATTATGATTTACTAATTGAATATGGTAAGAGGTTTGAAACAAAAGAAAAAGAAAAAGAAATTATCAATCAGCAATTAGTTATTGAAAAGCAAGATAATGAAAAGAAGAATATTATTCTTTTTGGTGGAGTTGCTTTGTTCATTGGTATATTGGCTTTTCAATGGAGGTTTAATGCTCAGAAAAACAAAAAGAGTGAAGCGGAGAGCGCTTATGAAAAAGAATATGAGTTTAACCAAGTGAGGACGGCTTTTTTAGAAAACATCTCTCATGAGATAAGAACCCCGCTTACGCTTATTAATGGTTATTTGAATTTAATTAATGAAGAAACCAGTGATAATCAGAAAGTAAAAGGATACATAAATAATGCATTGTTAAATAGTAAAAAGGTCATATTTGATGCTGACGAAATATTGAACTTATTGAAATTTGAAGATCATAAAATGTCATTAAAAATTGTCTCAAAAGAATTGAATGAATTTTTAAGAAGCACATTTTGTTCCTTCGATATATTGGCAAATACCAGAAATATAGAATTAATTTATAAATCAAAAATACCGAATAATTATAAAGTAGATATAGATGCGTTTAAAGTTGAAAAAATACTAACTAATTTAGTTTCTAATGCTATTAAATTTTCTAATAGCAATTCAAAAGTAATCGTTGAAACTGAGATCTTGAATGCCAATCTAGAAATTAAAGTTATTGATTTCGGACAAGGAATAGATAAAGAAGATTTAGAACGAATTTTTACCCGATTTTATCAAACAAAAAATAATAAATCAATCGGAGGTATAGGAATTGGCTTGTTATTGGCAAAAGATTTTGCACAATTTTTGGGAGGTAATATAACTGTTGAAAGTGAAATGGGAAAAGGAAGTACCTTCAAATTTAATATGCCACTTTCTGAAAATGTTATTATTGAAGAAAGTAAAGAAGTGTTTTCTATAAAAGATATGAACCCCAATTTAGTAGATAAGGAAAAAAGTAAAGAAACTAAAATTATTGATACTAATAAACCATCAATTTTAATTGTAGAGGATAGTATTGAAATGAGTAATTACTTAAAAGAAATACTCATGCCTTTTTATAACTGCACTTTTGCTTTTGATGGATTAGAAGGTATTGAACTAGCAAAGAAACAAACTTTTGATTTGGTAGCTTCTGATGTTATGATGCCTAAAGCTGATGGTTATGAGTTTAAGAAACTTTTGAAAGTCCTACCAGAATACACTTCTATTCCGTTTATTTTAATTACTGCCAAATCTCTTTCTGAAGATAAGGTCAAAGGATTTTCAATAGGTATTGACGATTATATAACGAAGCCCTTTAACAAAGAAGAATTGATTGTAAGAATTAACAACCTTTTAAAAAATAGTGATGAGTTAAAATTGTCAATTAAAACACCTGACAATACCCTCAAAGATATACCAGAAACGCATGCTGATAAATTACTGAAAGAAGTTGCGGATATAATTATGGATAATATCTCTAACGAAAATTTTAAAGTAGAAGATTTAGCCTCAAAAATGAATTATAGTCAACGACAATTATCAAGAATTTTAAACAGATACACAGGATTGTCTACTATCAAGTTTATACAAGAGATTAAATTAAGAGAAGCGTATAAATTGATAGAGAGTAAAAAATTCAATACAATAAGTGAAGTTCAGTTTGAAGTTGGTATTACCAGCTCTTCTTATTTTAGTGAAAAATTTAAAAATAGATTTGGTATCAACCCGAGTGAATTGATGCGAAGGCAAAATGTCTAACTTTACTTAAACTTCAATTTTAACTTTCGTACCGCTAAAATCTGCATTACCGGTTAATGTATCTAGTTGCATATTGTTAGTCAAATCGTTTAAACTTACTCCTGCATGTTTCTGGGCAACTGTAATATCAGTACCTTTTCTATGATGACCCCATCCGTGAGGAATGCTAACAACACCCTGCATCATGGTATCAGTAATTTCTATGGGAAGTTGTACCTGTCCTACATTTGATGTTACAGTAACAGTTTGGTTATCAATAAGATTAAGCTTGGTAGCATCATTTGAGTGCATGAGTAATGTACAACGCTCTTTACCTTTTGTTAATCGCTCACTATTATGCATCCAAGAATTATTAGAACGTAAATGTCTTCTGCCAATTAACGCGAAAGGATATAATTTATCTGTTTCAGTTTCCCACTGTTCTAGTTTAGTATTTAAACGCTCTAGATCTTTTATAAATAACCGATGTGCTAATTCTATTTTTTTATCAGCTGTAAACAAACGCTCGGGAAACTGTGGTTTTAAGGCCCCAAAATCTAGCCCATGAGGATGTTTTTTTAATTCCTTAACGGATAATTTAGGCTCTTTATAGCTACTAAATTGTAACATGTAATCTAAGGTTTGTTCTAGGTTTGCAGGATTTTCTTGTCCGCTTAATCGTGCTGTCAATTCTTTTAAAATTTCCCAATCATGACGTTGATCTTCATTTTTCTCAAAAAGAGCTTCAGAGTATTTTGCCGTATTTCTAATAGCAAACTGATGAAAAACTAAATCATACAAAGGTGTTTCTAAACCTGTGGTTGTAGGTAAAATGATATCAGCATATTTTGTGGTTTCATTGAGATAAATATCGATGGCTACCATAAAATCTAAAGATTCGAATGCTTCTTCTAAACGATTGCCATTTGGGGTCGATAATACAGGATTTCCGGCAATCGTGACCATTGCTTTTATTTGATTATCACTAGGCATTAGAATTTCATCAGCCAGAGTAGCAACAGGGAATTCTCCTGTGAATTCAGGGAGCTTACGAATAGTACTTTGCCTTTTATTAAAGCTACCCGTTTTACCGGTTTTTTTTGACATTCCCACAATATCTATAGCAGGTAATGTAAAGAGTGCACCGCCTTCAACATCTAAATTTCCTGTGATACAGTTTAACACATTGACCAACCATTGACATAAGCCACCAAATTCTTGCGTTGAAAGGCCTAATCTACCATAACAAACAGCGGTTTTTGAGTTGGCAAATTGACCTGCCAATTGTCGAATTTCTTTAGTATCTACACCTGTAATTTTATCTATTTTTTCAGGAGGATATTGTTTCGCTATTTCTTTGATTGTTTCCCAACTTTTTATGTGCTCTTTTAAATGCCCGACTTTGGTCAAATTTTCATCAAAGATCACATGAATTATGGCTAATAAAAGATAGGCATCTGTACCCGGTTTTATATGAATATGTTTGTTTGCAATTTTAGAGGTCTCAGTAAATCTTGGGTCAATAACAATAACTTGACCTCCTCGCTTTTTAATTGCTTTTAATCTATTTGAAAAATCTGGAGAAGTCATGATACTTCCGTTTGAAACGGCTGGATTTCCACCCATAATTAACATAAAATCAGTACGATCAATATCGGGAATAGGAAACAGTAAGTAATGACCAAACATCATTAATGAAGCGAAATGATGTGGTAATTGATCTACAGAAGTCGCCGTATATTTTTGATTAGAACCTATACTTTGCATAAATGGAGATCCAAAAGCCATGAGTCCGATATTATGTACAGTAGGATTACCGCGATAAGAACCTACAGCATTTTTACCATATTTTTTTTGGATAGACTTTAATTTTTGAGCAACTTCATCATACGCTTCTTCCCAAGAAATTTCTTTCCATCCGCTTGCTGTTTTTTTTATAGGAGTTTTAAGACGGTCTTTATCATGATATAGATCTTGTAAGGCAACTGCTTTCGGACAAATATGCCCTCTACTTAATGCGTCCTTTTTATCTCCTTTAATGGACAAAACTTCCGTTTCATTATGCCGAATTTCTAATCCGCACATAGCCTCACAAAGGTTGCAGGTACGATAGTGTGTTTGTATGATGCCCATTATCCTATGGTTTGACAAGCTATAAGCCCACCATATTCTAGAGCAATGGTTCGATCATTAGCTATTTCACGGTATTCTGGACTTGTAATAACTCCTAAAAAATGATTTACACTAGGATATTCTACTAAAAAAACCATATCAGGTTGGTCACTAGAATCTCCTATAACTGTTGTTGCAACATCTCCTTTCCAAATTAATTTAGCTTTTGCTTTACCAATGAAAGCTTGTGTGTTTTTATAATAACGAGTGTATGCTTCTTTACCTGTTTCATTGCCTTTCTCTGTTGTTGTTTTGAATTTGAGAATATTAACCATAACTACTGGTGTATTTTTAGGATATGCCATTAATTGTGTCAGTTGTTCTTCTGATGGTTTTATTTGGGTAAGTTGCATGCGATATAAGGTTAGTGTTCATTTAATTTAGTGGAAGATATGAATTATTCATCACAAAATAATAACACTCAAAAAACAATCACAATTCTATTACCTGCAACGATCTCTATTCATCTAAATCCTTACGATTTTTCATTCTATAGTAGATAATGTATGCGAAGACTATAAGTATCACAAAAGGTAAATAGGTACCAATTACAAGACCAATTTCATAACCGCTATCAGGTGCATTTTCAATTTTTTCTTTGATATCGTCTATTTGAAGTGCTANTANCAATGNANTCAAGTTCATTTTTTAAATTTTTGAAGTGCTTTTTTAGTGGCATCNGATAAAGCCAATTTACCACTTATTTCAGCTCTTTCNAGAAGNAGTTNATTCCAATTTTCGGTACCTTCCCAAAAGACTTTTTTTAGTATTGTCAATGCCTCNGGNTTATAACTGGCTAACNTTTGACTTAGAATAGCCACATATTCATCCATATCTCTGGTAGTTTCAAAAACTCTAGCAAACAGACCTTGTTCTTTTGCCCAATATGCAGTATGCCAATCAGTAGCGTCTAAAGTTAGTTTGCTAAGTGCAGCCACACCAATTTTGCGTCTAATTGCGGGTTCAATAACAAATGGGCCAATACCAACAGTTAATTCTGATAGTTTGATGTCAGCTTTTTCAGTGGCAAAACAATAATCCGTAGCTGCTATAATACCAACACCGCCACCAACTGCTTTTCCTTGAACCCTACCAATAATTAGTTTTGAACATGTGCGCATAGCATTGATTAAATTTGCAAAGCCTGAAAAAAATTGTTTGCCTTCTTTAAAATTTTTGATCTCTAATAATTCATTAAAAGAAGCACCTGCACAAAAAGCTGCATTACCTTCACTTTGCAAAATAATAACCTGTATAGAGTTATCATTACTCAAGCGATTTATGTTTTCAATTAATTGATCGAGAAGTGCTACAGGAAACGAATTGCTTGCCGGATGGAAAAACGTTACCGTTGCAATGTTATCTCTAATACTCGTTATTACAGTTCCGTTGCTCATTATTGTTGTTCTTGAAATACTGCACCATTAGCAATAACATTTCTATCAATTTTTCGCATTAATCCTTGTAATACTTTACCGGGACCAACTTCAGTAAATTCAGTTGCTCCATCAGTAATCATTTGTTGTATTGATTGTGTCCAACGTACTGGAGAAGTAAGTTGAGCAATTAAGTTCTTTTTAATATCAGAAGCATTATTTACAGCACTGGCTGTTACATTTTGATAAATAGGGCAAATAGGCTCATTAAACGAAGTATTTTCAATAGCAGCTGCTAATTCTTCACGAGCAGGTTCCATTAATGGTGAATGAAAAGCACCACCAACAGGTAATACCAAGGCTCTTCTGGCACCTTCTTTAAGTAATGTCTCACAGGCTTTATTGATGGCGTCAATTTCTCCTGAAATTACCAATTGACCGGGGCAGTTATAATTAGCTGCTACTACGATTCCGTCAGTGGTTGCGCAAATTTTCTCTACAATATCATCTTCCAATCCTAACACAGCAGCCATCGTTGAAGGTTGTAGTTCACAAGCTTTCTGCATGGCTAATGCTCGTTGAGAAACTAAATTAAGAGCTTCTTCAAAACTCAAAACCCCGTTTGCAACTAATGCCGAAAATTCACCTAATGAATGCCCAGCAACCATTTGTGGTTTAAAAGTATCAGCTAGTGTTTTAACCAAGGCTACTGAATGTAAAAAAATAGCAGGTTGGGTTACTTTCGTCTCTTTGAGTTGTTCAGCGGTACCTTCGAACATAATATCGGTTATTGAAAAACCTAAAATAGTATTGGCTTCTTCGAACAGTTCTTGAGCTAAAGCTGATTTTTCATAAAGCTCTAAACCCATTCCTGAGAATTGTGCTCCTTGTCCAGGGAAAATATATGCGTGCATAGGGATTGATTTTGTTGTTGTGTTACAAAAATAGAAAATTTGTGGCTAAACTATTATTTAATATCTTAGTAACTTATGAATACATCAAAAAAATTACTAGCGTATAAAGTTTATTTAATTCTTGCAGCACTATTTATCACTTCGCTAGTGGTGTCAAACTTAATTTTTCAGAAATTTTTTTCATGGAATTTTTTTGGGATATATACGTTTGAAATTTCAGTTGGAATTTTACCATACCCATTGACATTTTTGGTAACAGATTTAATATCAGAAATTTACGGAAAGAAAAAAGCAAATCAAGTTGTTGTAATGGGAATATTTGCAGTTTTTAGATACTTTTTCGATTCTATTTTTATTATGTTCATTTGGAGTTATAGAATGGTCATTGTTTACCAAACTATTAATTAGCGGGTTTTTATTTAAAGTACTAGTTGCATTTATGGATACGCCAATTTTATATGCTGCAGTACACTTTTTTAGAAAATTATTTGATCTCGAAGTAGGAGAAGAGATTCAAATGATTGAGACTTGATTTTTTACTTTTTTGAGTAGGTTTTTACAAGTTCATAATTTATAAAGGTTCTAAACAAGGATAAAGCTTGATATTGTTGTCTATATTGATTAATTTAGGGTTTCTCTAAAACAATATTGCTATGATTTGGGAGAAGAAGAATATAATTGAGTTTTTTTCAAAAAAATCTGATTTTTTTAGAAAAAAGAGCTATAAAGAAAAAGAAGTTACTACGTTAGATGATGTTTTTTTGAATAAATGCGAATGTATTTATGTTTTTGATTTGATTGAAAATAGTATTATCTATAAAAGAGGTTTCCAAAATGTTTTGAATATTCCTGATGATGAAATTTCTTTCGACTTTCTTTTTAATAATTATCATCCTGAAGATAGAGAAATAGTACGAAGAATAAATAAAGCAGCGATCTTATATTGTTTGAAGCATCCCAATAATGTTTTAAATAACGCATTGTTTATTACTTATAGATATATGAAGAAAGATGGTTCTTACATCAAAGTCTTAAGTGAATCTACTGTTTATGATATAGATAATAAGGGTACAATGACACGTATTTTGACTAAATTAATAGATGTGT
>JGI24023J19991_10001873_pt1 | contig 15751 bp, 13 predicted proteins | sample Cruoilmetagenom1_FD_19991 | JGI IMG/M metagenome (IMG submission 19991) | reverse complement strand
CTCTTTTGGTTTAGGGGGAGTTCACACTAAACTCATTCCCTTCCCATGTCTACTCGAGTTGTTCTTTCTGGAGGGCGCGGGAGGCAGGTTACGCCCCACCCCGGTCAGCTGGGTGCAAAAACTTGCCTGGGTACTGGTTACTTTTTATACTGGACCTGTGGGTCTTTTTTTCTACCTGCTGGCCTGCCGGAATCCCGGCCCGGGTCTTCATGACAAGTTTGCCGCGGCACACTGGAAACAGGCGCTTAATTCTGAAATGCATTGTCTGGCTGGCGATGCAACCGGGATCATATTGGCCGCGATCGTCGTTTCACATTTTCAACTGGCAAATGGCACCGACCTGATCATTGAATATCTGACTGCGTTTGTTGTAGGGTTACTGATATTTCAGGCATTAATGATGCGGTCTATGTATGCCAATAACTATCTGAAGGCGGTAAAAAGCACCTTTTTCGCCGAAACCGTTTCGATGAATATGGTTATGATCGGAATGATTCCGGTGATGGTTGCGTTAATGCACCATTGGCAGGGCGCGGATGACCCGTTGAATTTAATCTTCTGGTTTACGATGGGGTTGGCGACTATAGTTGGCGGGATTACCGCATACCCGATCAATTCCTGGTTGGTCAAAAACAAACTGAAACATGGATGCATGACCATTCCGGACAAAAACCCCACACCGCCCATGCAGCAGCACACCCCTACAGAATACGATCACAACTCCGCGGAACACCATCACACAAAAACAGACTCTGTTCATAATACGCACAAAAATGAACATTCCCAGCACTCGATGACAACATTACCTGTTCAGAAATCGATACTGATTATTGTTGTAACCTTTGCAGGATTACTGCTGGCGGCCTGGTTTACATCCGGTTTTCTAGCACCGATTTCATTCCGATGACGTGTTTGTTAGCTGATGTTAATCTGTTCTTTTAATCAGTTGTTCAGATGCTTTAAGTAACAACGGTTTTTCACCGTCTATCCGAAGACCAACAATGACATCGACGTTGATTCCTGACCCCCATTTAGGCCCATTTCTGGCAACTTTTTCTACTGTATCATGCACTTCTCCTGGTCATGATTCGTCAGAAAATGCAGTAGTCCACACATCTTTGCCATTGATCACCCAAAGTCGCTCTGCTTCTAAACCTGCAGGAATTGCCAGGTTGTTATTTTCAATAATTCTAATTAAATGGGGTCTCCACTTAGCTGCACCCGCTACAACATAATTGTAGGTCGTTAGTTTTGCCCACGATTTTCTTGTACGATTCCGGGGCGGTGACCACAACCTGCTGGAGTAGGCGGTAGAAGAGCAGACCACGCCTGCACGAGTTGCGGCGGTTGAAACGGAACGTGTACTCCTCAAGGTAGGCCTGCAAATGTGCGCGATGGACGGAACCTTGGTGTGTTCCAAGAAGCCAGCGTTTGAGCAAGCTAGCGATAAGGTGAACTGCGGGCATCGACACGTGGGCTGGGCTGTCGCCAGCTGACAGAATGAACTTATTATGCCGATATCCGTGCGATGGTAGGGAGTCGTAGGCATTGTACCCGTCGGTACGACCAAGCCAGCTTCCACAACATCGCGAATAAAGGCAATGCGGCTGGCCGCCGTGACATCGGGCACGTGGCGTATCCTGATTCGACCGAATCCCTTCGGTTCATGGAGCTCGACGGCGATGACCACGATGAACTTCTTGCCCGCACCTCCCCTTCCGCACTGAAAATTGCTGCTCATTTCAACAGGTGCTTGCGCGGGATAACGGCTTTTCGTATCATGACACGTTTACCTTTAAACTGAGCATTGGTTATCGAAGTCATGAAAGCAGAAATTCATCCGGATTATAAAGAAATTACCGTCACTTGCAGTTGCGGGCATAAGTTCAAGACCCGTTCGACCCTGTGCAAAGACCTCCATGTCGAAGTCTGTTCTGCGTGCCACCCGTTTTACACCGGCAAGCAGAAGATCGTCGACACTGCCGGACGAGTCGACCGGTTCCGCCGCAAATATGGCAAAGGTTGATCATCATCAACTTTCCCGACAAATCATGGCCGCCGAGTGGAAGAAAAAGCGTGGCCCAGGCCTGCGGGATGGCAAAATCAAAAGGCTCCATGTAACTCAGCACCTTTCCTCGGACCTGACGGCAGTGCGGCATTTGTTCCGGAAGGCGCTGTGAATGCATCCAGGTACGCTGGCTGTTGGCATCCATGTCAACAACACTTCCTCCACAAACACCACACGGCCGTCGATCATGTGGCTACCCGAAGATGTGCTGAACCGTTAAGCCTCAATCAGCATTTGAGTCAAAAACCCGGCCACGAGAGCTAATTTCAATGTCAAAACAAACCATATCCATTTTGGACAACACAACGGCAAGAACAACCGACCTCCCGGTGATCGAAGGGACGCTGGGGCATCCTACCGTCGACATTCACGCCCTGAACAGCAAGCTTGGCTACTTCACCTACGATCCCGGATTCGCATCGACGGCCAGTTGCAAAAGCGCGATTACCTATATCGACGGCGAGGCGGGGCTTTTGCTTCACCGCGGCTATCCAATCGATCAGTTGGCCGAAAAGAGCTCTTTTCTGGAAGTGGCTTACCTGTTGATGCACAGTGAACTACCGAATCAGCATGAGCTGGACACCTTTGTCAGTGAAGTGAAAAGATATTCGATCATTCACGAAAAGCTCAGAGGCTTCATCGACGGCTTCCATTATGATGCGCACCCGATGGCGATGATGGTTGGCGTCGTTGGATCACTGTCGGCCTTTTACCACAGCGAACTGGACATGGAAGACCCCGAACATCGCCGGATATCCGCATTGCGTCTGCTGGCCAAGATGCCCACGATTGCCGCCGCCTGCCATAAGCACTCGATCGGCGAAGCCTTCATCTATCCGCGTGAAGACCTGGAGTATTGCGAAAATTTTCTCAATATGATGTTTTCACGTCCTTCCCACCAGCAGTTTTATATCGACCAACACCATTACCTCGACCCGATGGCCGCCAAGGTGCTGAACCTGCTGTTTATCCTTCATGCCGACCACGGGCAGAATGCGAGCACGTCGACCGTACGCCTGGCAAGCAGTACCGGAGCAAACCCTTATGCCTGCATCGCGGCAGGGATCGCGGCCCTCTGGGGGCCGGCCCATGGGGGAGCCAACGAAGCAGTTCTCAGCATGCTGGAAGACATCGGCCATCCCAGACGGATTCCGGAGTTCATAAAACGGGCAAAAGACAAAAACGACTCGTTCAAGCTAATGGGGTTCGGTCACCGGGTATACAAAAATTTCGACCCGCGCGCCACAATCATCCGTCAGACATGCCACACACTGCTGGACAACCTCGCTTGTGAGGATCCACTGTTCGATCTGGCCATGGAACTGGAAGAAATCGCCCTGATGGACGACTATTTCATCGAAAGGAAGCTCTATCCGAACGTGGATTTTTACTCCGGCATCATTTACAAGGCCCTGCGTATACCCGTCAACATGTTTACCGTGATGTTCACTTTGGCGCGAACAGCGGGGTGGGTATCGCATTGGTTGGAGTTCATGTCGGATCCCAACCGGCGCATAAGCCGTCCCAGACAACTTTATGTTGGTGTCGGCCCGCGTGATTATGCGCCCCTCGACAAACGCTAAGGGCATGGAACGAAATAAGTGTTGCAGATTGCGCCGGATTTTTGTTCGTCTTCAAGGCGCGCAATGGGCGCATAGCCAAGTTATGCAACCGTTGCCGCAACGCAGAAGACGGGCGAAAAGACAAGTAAGATGCGATACTTATTTCGCGACATGCCCTAAACACCGGCGCCATGATCTTTCACAACCGAAATGGCGTTTTCCGCCGTCCCCGGCAGCAAATGGGAATCATCCCGTCGCCGAGCGGGCCGGTTCCTTCGCCTGAAGCCTGATGAGAACCGTCACCAACACAATAGCCGGAAGGCCTATTGCAGCTGCATACACAAAAAAGGCAAAATAGCCTTGCGCATCGACGATCACGCCGGACATCCCGCCGAGCAGCTTTGCCGGCAATGTCATCAACGAGCTGAACAACGCATATTGCGTGGCGGTATAGGCCGTATTGGTCAAGCTCGAAAGATACGCCACGAATACCGAGGTTGCAATTCCGCCGCTTAGATTATCGGCGCTCACGACAGCAGCCAGCAAGGCCAGGCTGGGTTCCATCATCGCCAGCACCGCGAACAGCAGATTGGTCGAAGCCACCATTACCGCACCCAGCAGCAATGGCCCCATGATCCCGTAACGAATCACCAAAACCCCGCCCAGCGCCGCACCGGCAATCGTCATAAAAAAGCCGAACAGCTTGGTCACGTTCGCTATTTCCGTCTTGCTGAAGCCGATATCGAGATAGAAGGGATTTGCCATGACCCCCATGGTGATATCACTGAGTTTATACACTGCTATCAGCAGTAAAATCGCGATGGCCAGCCTGCCGTTGCGCGTGAAAAACTCGACGAACGGGCTGATCAGAGCATCCGAGACCCCTTTCAAAAAGCGCGCGAACAACCCCTGCGGATTGCTTGAAATACCGGCAAAATGCTCGACACGCGATTCCAGATCGGCGATCGTGCGGCTGACCTTATGCACCGGCTCATCGACGATCAATGTCGTCACGATGCCGATTGACATCAAGCCGGCCATCGCCAGGTAAGCTGTCTGCCAGCCGGCATACTCAGCAATATAAAAGGAGCCGGCACCGGCCACCAGCAGGGCGACACGATAACCAAAGACATAAGTGGCAGCCATCGCTCCCTGGAATTGGCGATCCAGCGCTTCGATCCGGTAAGCATCGACCGTAATGTCCTGCGTTGCCGAAGAAAACGCCACCAGCAAGGCAAATTGGGCGGTTTGAACAATCTCGGTTTGCGGATCACTGAACGCCATCCCAACAAGACCGGCTGCGATGCCAAGCTGGCCCAGCAGCATCCAGGACCGTCGCTTGCCTAAGATTCGCGTCAGAATCGGGACCGGCAGCCGATCGATCACCGGCGCCCAAAAGAACTTGATGGAATAGGTAATCCCCACCCAGCTGAAAAAACCGATGACCGTCCTGGTCACGCCCTCGTCCCTGAGCCAGGCAGACAAGGTAGAAAACACCAGCAGAAAGGGAAGCCCCGCGGAGAAGCCGAGAAACACCATCCCAACAACCCGCGGTCGACCGTAAACCGATACGGCAGCCAGCCAACTTCGGCTCATAGACGCCTCACCACCCGCCCGCCTTGCAACCGAGTGAAACATGGCAGCTGATTCTCTGCTGCTCGTGCGGCATAAAGATCGATCAAGCGTTCACCATATAATGGGTGAGAATACTGGCGATATAACCCAATGCGATGACCGGCGCCCACTTCAAGTGGCTGAAAAACGTATACTTCCCGTTCGATGTCCCCATCAAAGCAACGCCTGCGGCCGAGCCGATCGACAGCATCGAACCGCCGACGCCCGCTGTCAATGTCACCAGCATCCATTGGTACAGATCCATATCGGGCCCCATGCTCAGCACCGCAAACATCACGGGGATATTATCGACGATGGCCGACAACACACCGACCAGAATATTCGCGCTCGTTGCGCCGAGGCCGTCATACATGGCAACCGATGCCAGTTCCAGATAACCGATGTAGCCCAACCCACCGACCGCGAACACGACGCCGAAAAAAAACAGCAGAGTATCCCATTCCGCATCGGCCACCTTGCTGAAGATGTCAAAACGCGCCTCGCCTTCACGTTCTACGTTCCGTAAATAGTACGCAAAAAACATGAGCAATGACAAACCGACCATCATACCCATGAAAGGCGGCAGGTGAAGGAGCTGTTTGAATGAAACCGCAATTGCTATGGTCAACGCAAACAAGCCGCACACAATCATCGCTCCCGGTTTCATGGCAACCAGGCCTTCGTCCGATTTGGACTCGGGGACTTCATCCGGAATGGCGAAATGCATGAATGCGGCAGGCACCAAATAATTGACCACCGATGGAATAAACAGCTCGAAAAACTCGAAAAACTGGGCCTTTCCGGCCTGCCAGACCATCAGCGTCGTAATGTCCCCGAACGGACTGAAAGCGCCTCCAGCATTGGCGGCGATCACCAAATTAATGAATCCCAAACTGACGAATCGAGGGCTCTTCGCACCGACCGTCATCACCACCGCACCCACCAAAAGCGCCGCAGTAAGATTATCGGCGACGGAGGAGAGAAAAAAGGTAATGATGCCTGTGATCCAGAACAACTTGCGGTAGCCGAACCGCCTGCTGACCAGCCAGGAACGCAGCCGTTCAAACACGTTGCGCTCCGCCATCGAGTTGATGTAGGTCATCGCCACCAGCAGAAACAGCATCAACTCCGCATATTCGGCGAGATTATAGGTGACGACAGCATGCAGTTGCTCGACCGCAACCCCGTGACTGTTCGCCAGGTAGGCGACATGCGCCCAGATGATGCCGGCAGCCAGAATCACCGGCTTGGACTTTCTCAGATGGGTGAACTCTTCCGTCATCACGAAAATATAGGCGATGATAAAGATCATCACGCAGAAAAGACCTCGATGGGTCGCGGTCAAATTCAACAACCCAATATCGGAAGAGAGCTTCAGATCGGCCTCTCCCGCCATTACGAGGTCCGGCATCAAAGCCAGCAAAAACGTTACTACGAGTACGCGAAACACAACACCCCCCCTCAATATTAAAAGTTATCCATTGGCAGCTCAGCGAACGAGCCTTTCATCCATGCCCGCTGAACAATTGGCAGCGTTCCAGAGCCACGGCATCAAAAAATCCCGTCTCCTGCCGACCCAGCTGAAAGCTGCGTATGATAATAAAAATTGACTCAAGATTCGAATAGCATCTTCAACCCGCAGCAATTCTGAACAAAAGAGGCGTGGCGGCTTTAATTAGGGTGGTCCGAACAGCCCACAGGCATGAGGAATCCCAAATTGATTGACCGACCGACAAGCGGCGCCCCAAGCGCCTGTCATGCCGAAACCAGGCACCATGCTTTATTCTAAGAAGTTTTAATAATATCATTTTATATTATTATTTGTCATTTCAAACGCCACGTTATAATCATAACAGTTTCGCCATCAGACCGGTGGCGACGCGGGCGTTTTACCCCTGAGTGTTTATCCTTCCAGCACAACTATGTATCAATACAACGAATTCGATCAACGCCTTGTGAATGAGCGGGTTGCCCAATACCGCGACCAGACGCGGCGCTACCTTGCAGGAAAACTCAGCGATGAGCAGTTTCGGCCTCTGCGCCTGATGAACGGCCTTTATCTGCAAAGGCACGCACCAATGCTTCGCATCGCCATTCCCTACGGGCTGCTGGCTTCCAGGCAGCTGCGCATGCTCGCCCACATCGCACGCACCTACGATCGAGGATATGCCCATTTTACGACCCGGCAGAATGTACAATTCAATTGGCCGAAACTTGAGCAAGTGCCTGATATTCTCGCGGACCTGGCGTCGGTCCAAATGCATGCGATCCAAACCAGCGGCAACTGCGTTCGCAACGTCACCAGCGATCACCTTGCAGGGATCTGCATCGATGAAATCGAAGATCCACGCCCCTATTGTGAAATCATCCGCCAATGGTCGACTTTACACCCCGAATTTGCCTACCTGCCACGCAAGTTCAAAATCGCCGTCAGCGGCGCGCCCCAGGATCGTGCCGCAACCAAGCTGCACGATATCGGCCTGTACCTCTCGAAAAACGAAACCGGCGATATCGGCTTCGAAGTGCTGGTCGGAGGCGGCTTGGGCCGAACGCCCATCATCGGCCAACCAATCCGGCCCTTCCTGGAAAAAAGACACCTTCTGTCGTACCTCGAAGCCATTTTGCGCGTGTACAACCTGTATGGTCGTCGTGACAACAAATACAAAGCGCGCATCAAAATTCTTCTCAAAGAACTCGGCGTCGAGCGATTCACCGAACGGGTCGAGAAGGAATGGCGTCAAATCAAAGACCTTCTCGTGCTCGATCAGGCGGAAATCGACCGCGTCGAAAACCATTTTTCACCGCCTCCATATGAGCCGAACGTTGCGGCCGAGGAGATACTAGATGTGCATAAACAGCACGACAAATCGTTCGCCACCTGGCTCATACACAACACCGGTCAACACAAGATCGCTGGTTATGCAGCGGTCTTTTTGTCACTGAAATCGCCGACGGCTCCGCCCGGCGACATCACACAGCAGCAGCTCGATGCGGTGGCCGATCTTGCGGACGAATTCAGTTTTGGTCAGGTTCGCAGCACGCATCGACAAAACCTGCTGCTTGCCGACGTAAAAAAGTCGGATCTGTACAACTTGTGGCAAGAGCTCGAAGCCCTGGATCTGGCGACACCGAACGTCGGCACCGTGACCGACCTCATCTGCTGCCCCGGATTGGACTTTTGCAGCCTGGCCAATGCAGCTTCGATCTCGGTCGCCAAAGGCATTCATCAACTTTTCGACGATTTCGATTATCTGCACGACCTGGGCGACATAAAAATCAACATCTCGGGCTGCATGAACGGATGCGCCCACCAGAGCGTCGGACACATCGGCATCCTCGGCGTGGATAAAAAAGGTGTCGAGTGGTATCAAATCACTTTGGGCGGCTCATCCGAGAACGATGCCTCACTTGGAGACCGGTTGGGGCCGGCCGTCCCCAAAGACCGCGTGGTCGATGCGATCGCAACCATTCTCAAAGTCTATACTGAGCAGCGTATGGATGAGGAAAGTTTTCTTGCCGCCGTAAGACGCATCGGAATCAAACCTTTCAAAAAACAGGTTTATGCAAATCATTAAAGACAAAGAAATCATCGAAGATCATTGGCAGCACATCGCCGATGATCCGATCCCACCGGAAGGCTGCATCACCGTCTCATTAAACCGCTGGAAAGCCGAAAAAGATCGGTTGATTGCACGAGATGGAGGAGAGATTGGCTTGAGAGTCAGCACGGAAGATTCCCTTGACGAGATCGCCGACGACCTCAAGCACTTCCAGTTGATTGCGCTGGGGTTCCCGACGTTTACCGATGGCCGCACTTTTTCGTTCGCCCGACTGTTGCGGGAACGCTACCATTTCCAGGGCGAATTGCGGGTAATCGGCGATTTTCTGCCAGACCAGGTCTTTTTTCTTTCGCGGGTAGGCGTCAATGCGTTCGAATTCGATGAAACAACGGACCTTAACGACGCCCTTTCAGCGCTCAACACGTTCACCGTTGCCTATCAAGCGGCGGCGGATGAAGCCGAACCGCCATATCGACGCTCATTGTCAAAACCAACCGAAGGCGACGCCTCAATGTGAGGCGGATGCCGAAAGGACGATCCGCCAACTGCGCGCCGCATCATGGCGGAACTGCTGCGCGTTCCACCTGACTTATTCGCTCCCTTTCCGGCATGCCCACACTGAGGATACTGTGGCATATAAGGGCGGATGCCCGAAGGGCCATCCGCCATCGTGCGCTCAGAACCCGCAGGCTCAACGCGCACCCAATATGCTGATACCTTTCAGCAGGTTCAACGCTTCGCTCAAAGGATAATCGCTGGTCGCGAGTTTTTCATCGCTTTTTTCTTCCACCCCATCGACCGGTTTGGATTTCTTGCCATTGCCGTTGCTCAAATGACGGGAAAGATCCGCTTCTTTCAGCGGCTGAACGTTCGATCGCTCAATCGCTTCCAGGCGAACTTTCGAGAGAAGAATGTCGGGAGTGATACCCTCCGCCTGAATCGAACGCCCCGATGGCGTGTAATATCGAGCGGTGGTTAATTTAACCGCGCCCCCATTGCTTGTCGGCAATATGGTTTGAACCGAACCCTTGCCAAATGATTTTTCTCCCATGATGACCGCCCGCTTATGGTCCTGCAAAGCCCCGGCAACAATTTCGGACGCGGAAGCCGAACCGGCATTGATCAGCACGACAATCGGTGCACCGTTCAACATATCGACAGGTGTTGCATTAAATTTCAATTCAGAATCCTTCTGCCGCCCCTGCGTATAGACAATCAAACCATGCGTCAGAAACGCATCGCTCACCGAAACTGCTGCATTCAATACACCACCCGGATTATTCCGCAGGTCAAGCACGAGCCCCTTCAATCGACCGTTATTTTCCTTTTTTAATTCACTGAGCGCCCGCTTGACGCTGCCCCCCGTTTCGGACTGAAAACTGCTGATGCGAAGATAACCGTAACCTGGCTCCAGTGTTCTGTTTTTGACACTTTTGATTTTGATCACAGCGCGAATGATTTTAATTTTCAAAGGCTGCTCTTCACCTTCGCGCACGACGGTCAATACAATCTCGCTGCCCGGCTCCCCGCGCATGATCTTTACTGCATCGCCCAGCGACAGTCCCTTGATCGGCTTGTCGTCAAGCCGAATGATTAAATCCCCTGCTTTGATGCCGGCTCGCTGTGCCGGCGTGTCATCGATTGGAGCGATAACCTTGAGAAACCCGTCTTCCATACCAACCTCGATACCCAATCCACCGAAACGCCCGGTGGTCCCGATGCGAAGCTCCTTGTATTGTTCTTCGTTAAGGTATGTGGAGTGGGGATCCAGGCCGGCCAACATTCCCCGAATGGCGTCCTCGAGCATCTTGTCATCGGATACTCGCTCGACATAATCGTTCTGTATTCGTCCGAACACTTCCGTAAACGTTCGCAAATCATCAAATGGCAGGCTGGTCGCCGCGTCCCGCTCAGCCAATACGTTACCGCAGGTGCTGATCAAAACGCCCAAGACTGCCCCAAGTGCGAGCAAGAGAAGATTTTTCTGTTTAAACATTACCTTCATTCTCCACAATGCGCTTCCCGATAAGCCATATAGGAGATAACCGCCACCGACTCAACCGGCATGTTTCCCCCGCTTTCTCCGGCACCATTGTTCCGGGTTGACCGGCTTTCCCTTGTTCCGTATTTCAAAGTAAAGCCCGGCAAGTGTTCGTCCACCACTGTCGCCGACCGCGGCGATCACATCACCGCCTTCCACCCAATCGCCCACACGCTTGAAAAGGCTTTGATTGAAGGCGTATAGCGTCATGTACCCTTCGCCGTGATCGATGATGGTCAACAGCCCGTATCCTCGAAGCCAGCCAGCGTAGACAACTCGGCCCGGTGCAACAGCACGCACCGTCATGCCTTCCTTTGCATCGATCAACACGCCATCCCACCGCCCTGCCATACGCTTGCTTCCAAACCGCTCCAGCAGCGCACCTTCTACAGGCCAAAGCAGTCGCCCGCGCAGCCCCCTGAAAGGCTCAGCCCCCTCCCTATCGACTGGAAACTGTTCCAATGTCTTCTGAATGGAGGCGATCAAACGCACCAGCCGGCGCTCATTACGCTGCAACTGTTGGAGCTCCTCACCTCGCTCTTTAAGCTCGTGATCAAGCTTGCCCAGGAGCTGTTTGCGTTCATCGCGAGCCTTCTCAAGCGCGGCCTGTTCGTTCAGTGTCCGATTGTGCAACTGATTAAGACGCTCAGTTTCCTGCAAAAGTTCATTCTCGAGCCGCTGCAAGGCCTGCAGCCCCCGCTGGATCGACTCAATCTGTGACAACCGGGTCCGATTGAAATAGTCATAATAGACCATGACACGACTCAGCCTAACCGGATCATTTTGGTTAAGAATCAATTTCAGCCGTTCCCGCTGCCCCATGGCATATGCCGCCCGAATTTGCCCGACCAGCGCATCGTGCTGCTCACGAATCGATGCGCGCTCTTGATCACGCCGTCGCCCGACCTCCTGCAACCGAAGCTTCTGCTCCTGTGATTTCTGTTCCAGAATACGCAGGGAACGGGCAATCTTCCCATAACGCTGCTCGAGTTCGCTCAACTGCGCGACCAGAGTATCTTGCTCCGCCTCCATCGCACCGATCGTTGTCTGAACTGCTTTGATTCGCGCCTGAATTTCTTCCAACTCACGCGCTTTCTCTTGGATATCCTCTGCTGCCACAACCACCAAAGAACATATTCCAAACGTGAAGCAGAGGAAACGCAACGCTGTCATACGCAGCACGACACAAAACGTCCGCCTGTCGATATTTGCCGCAACTGATAAACAGCGGTGCCTACCCGACTGCAATAACGCGGTCCTTTTCATCGTCGCAGCCAACAACCTTCCAACATGAAAAAACGTGCCTTTGGCAGGAGCAACCACCTTCAAAAGCATAACCCTACTAACGCGAATAAAAGCATTTCCGTGGTTCACAAAAAAATTACATCAGCATTCCTGCTTCGCAAAGCGCCATAAAAAAGGTATCATTCTACCTTTTTTTAAAGGGGCCGTCCTGAACATTACGAAGCGTAACAGCATCCTAAGAAAGCCATGTAAAAGAATTTGCGTGGATCGGGCAAGGCGCGCACTATAGGGTCACCAACAAGAATGAACCAAAGTCGATTTTATGGCTGAACCGCTAAACCACCTCATGGCCAAAGACTCGGATATTGCCCGGGCCGCTCGTTGTCTAAAGGCAATGGCACACCCCTTGCGCCTGAAAATTCTTTGCACGCTGGGTAACCGCTCGGTGAGTGTTCAAGACATCGTTGAAGCGGTTGGCACAAGCCAAAGCAATATTTCACAACACTTGGCAATATTGAGAGACAAAGGAATTCTGGCACACAAAAAGGTTGCCAACCGCGTGTATTATTATGTCGATGATGACCGCACGCTACAGCTGATCCAGATGATGAAAGATGTGTTTTGTGAAGACTAAGACTGGGAGGCCGTCCGAGAATAGGCTGATCTCCTGCGGCCAAGCCGTCGCTACGATCGCTATTCTCGGACCGTCTTCCAAGAGTCTGTCTCACGCTCTTTATCTGCAGCCGGCATTTCATCGTTGCCAAACCAAACATAAGCCCCAACCGTTTTACCCTGAAAAAATCAACAAAAGGTCAACTCTTCACAGATGAATCAAGATATCAGTTTGGATCGCCTCATCGAATTTGTTACCAATCATCACTTCCTCTTCATCGGATTGCTGGTTGTCACTATTCTGCTAATACAGGATCTCATTTCCACTGCATTGCGAAAATTTCGCAGCACCAGCCCGACAGGGGCGATCGAGTTGCTCAACGATGATGCCGCCGTGTTGGATATACGCGAACCATTCGAGTTCAAAAAAGGGCACATTGCCAATGCGATCAACATTCCTTATGCAAAACTTGACAAGCAAATCGACACATTGGAGCCCTACAAGAGCGAGCCATTGATCGTCACCTGCAAAACCGGCACGCAATCCACCCATGCCTGCAAGAAACTCAGCAAATCCGGTTTCCAAAAAGTCTATCTCATGCGAGGTGGGATGCAGGCTTGGCAGGATGTTAATCTCCCGATCGAACGAACAGAACAGAACAGAACAGAACAGAACAGCAGTTAACTAGAATTACACTCCAAATTCAAGGAAATCCAATGGCCGAAGAAAACGCTCAACCTGAAAAGCAATTTGCAATACAAAGACTCTATGTGAAAGACATCTCGTTCGAAACGCCTCACTCGCCACAGATTTTCACCGAGCAATGGGAGCCCAAAGTCGAATTCAACCTCTCCAGCAACGCCCAGCCCCTGCAAGACAATTTGTTCGAGGTGGTACTCTCCGTAACGGTGACCGTCACCCTCGGCGAAAAGACCGCCTACCTGATCGAGGCGGGCCAAGCGGGCATATTCACCATTGCCGGAATGAGCGAGCAGGAAATGGGCCCCATGCTGGGCAGCTTCTGCCCAAACATCCTGTTCCCCTATGTGCGTGAGGTAATTTCCGATTTGGTCGCCAAAAGCGGGTTCCCTCCAATGCTGCTGGCGCCGGTCAATTTCGATGCGTTGTACGCCCAGCACCTCCAACAAATGCAGGCTCAACAAGCATCAGCCCCAGAGCTCAAGAAGACGCATTAGTCGATCAACCGATCCATGACAGCGGTTTCCATATCCGTTCTGGGTGCTGGCTCCTGGGGTACGGCACTGGCCATTCTTTTGGCGCATAACGGCCACGATACCCTGCTCTGGGGACATCGCGCTGAACACATCACCGCAATCGAAAAGACCCGATACAACGATCGTTATCTGCCCGGTATCGCTGTGCCGAAAAGACTCAAACTGAGTGCAAACCTCGACACCAGCGTGAAAAACCGGAATATTATGCTGCTGGCAATACCAAGCCACGCCTTCCGGGCGATATTGACACGCATCAAGCCCTATCTTAGTCCGGGGGCAAGCATTGTTTGGGCGACCAAAGGGTTCGATCCGGACAGCGGGCAATTGCTGCACGAAGTCGCAGCAGACATTGTGGACATTAGGTGGCCGACTGCCGTTCTCTCCGGCCCGACATTTGCGCGTGAAGTAGCAGCGAACCTCCCCACGGCAATCACCATTGCATCACCTGAGCCAAAGCTTGCTGACACATTGGCGGAAATGCTCCACAATCCTCATTTTCGTGCTTATACCGGCAATGACATCATCGGGGTTGAAACAGGCGGTGCCGTCAAAAATGTGCTTGCTATTGCGACCGGTGTCGCCGACGGCTTAGGGTTCGGCGCCAATTCCCGGGCCGCCCTGGTTACACGCGGATTAGCGGAAATGATACGTTTAGGGCGCGCGTTGGGTGGAAAAGAGGAAACCTTCATGGGCCTTGCAGGGCTTGGCGATTTGGTATTGACCTGTACTGACGACCAATCGAGAAACCGGCGACTCGGCCTGGGCTTGGGTGAGGGGAAAAGCCTGCAGGAAACCGTCGAGCGCATCGGCCAGGAAATCGAAGGCATTCCAGCAGCCCGCGTCGTTCATCGACTCGCGCAATCGCACCAGATCGAAATGCCTATCAGCGAGCAGGTATATCGGATACTCTACGATCACCTCTCACCGACCGAAGCGGTGCAAAACCTGCTGTTGCGCGAACAAAAAGCGGAAACAGCAGCATGATACGGGTGAAGAAAAGGCTCTTCTTTGGGTTCAGGATGGCGTAATCGCTTCGCGATCACCTGCTCCGGCAAATGCCGATTGCCGCCACGCTTCATACAGAACGATCGCCGCGCTGTTGGACAAGTTAAGGCTGCGGCTGTGTTGCATCATCGGCAGAAACAACCGGTTTTCTACGGCCACATCCTGCAGGATATGGTCCGGCAACCCGCGCGTTTCCGGCCCGAACAAAAACACGTCACCATCCTGATAAGAGACGTCAGCATAACAGCGAGCCCCTCGCGTCGTCAAAGCAAACAGCCGCTCATGCGGCACTTTCTCCTTGAATTCCGCCAGCGAACGGTACTCACAGACACGCGACCATTCCCGGTAATCCAACCCCGCGCGGCGCAGGCGCCGGTCATCCAGCTCGAATCCCAGCGGGTGAATCAGGTGCAAATGCGCAGGGCCGTTGGCACACAAACGAATGATATTGCCGGTATTCGGCGGAATTTCCGGTTCGAACAGAACAACATGGAAATCGACCATGCAAGAGCGCTTTCACACGGCTGGAGAGGACCGCCTTATTTCACGGCCAGCGCCGGCACCGGCGTCACTTTCCAGATCTCGTTGTTGTACTCCTGTATCGTGCGATCGGAGGAAAACTTGCCGCTGGCCGCACAGTTGAGAATACTCATTCGCGTCCATTGCTCCTGATCCTGATAAGCCTCGGCCACGCGCCGCTGGGCATCGATAAAACTTCTGAAATCCGCGGCCGTCACCCAAGGATCGTAGGGGCTGGCAATCGAGTTGATAGTATCATCAAAAATATGGGGCTCGGATTCATTGAAAT
>JGI24023J19991_10001871_pt1 | contig 15753 bp, 14 predicted proteins | sample Cruoilmetagenom1_FD_19991 | JGI IMG/M metagenome (IMG submission 19991) | reverse complement strand
GCTGAAGTATGAAATGCCGGGGCGTGTATGCTGACATGGTCGAGCTCTTTCATCCAAGTGATATTTTCATCTGACAAAGTTAAAGCATACAATTCTTCTTCAGATCCTATCGTAAGCTCAATTGCTCTGATATCGAGTTGTTTGAGATGGGTAATCAATTCATTTCGGTTATTTGTTTTCAGCCACTGCCAGATTGAACCGGTGGCAAATCCTATTGTTTTTTTCATTTATTGTTCTCAAATATAGTATGATCAGAGCTCGGAAGGATGCATAGTATACACATAATGGAGTTGTAATTGTGAATAAAGAGGAACCAATAGCTTATCTGAACGGGATGTTTATTCCAACCTCTGAATGTCGGCTCCCTGTCTACGATCTTGGTATAGTCCTGGGTGCTTCGGTAACGGATTTTGTCCGTACATTCAATGGCAAACCTTATCGAATGGAAGATCATTTGAAACGCTTGTACCGTTCGTGTAAATACGCCTCAATTGAACCGCCATTATCCCTGGATGAAAGTTTTGAAGTTTCAATGAAACTGATTGAGCACAATCTGGAACTTGAGCCAGGAAGAGAACTTGGTTTGATTTACTATATAACGGCTGGAGAGAATCCCATATATGCAGGAAGTGCCGGTATATCAGATGAACTTAAACCGACAGTTGTGCAGCATACATTTCCTCTTCCATTCAGTATGTGGTCCGGATTATTCAGAGATGGAATCCACTGTGTTACCCCCTCGGTCAGACACTGGCCGCCTGAGTGTCTGTCATCAAAAATAAAAAATAGAAATCGTCTTCATTTTTGGGTTGGTGAGCAGGAAGTACATCTGGCAGACCCTAAGGTGATGCCGCTTTATCTGGATATTAATGGAAATATTACCGAGACCGGCGGCTCTAATTTTCTGATTTACAAAGATGGAGAAGTGATTTCTCCACGGAGCCGTAATATTCTATGGGGTATAAGCTTAACAGTCGTAACCGAGATTCTTTCAGAAATTGGAATTACTTTCAGAGAAGATGATATTCAGGCCTATGATGTGATTAATGCACAAGAGGCCTGGGTACCTACAACACCGTACTGTCTGGGACCGGTTGTAAAGTTTAACGGTAAAAATATTGGAGATGGAAGGCCTGGAAATCTCTGGAGGAGAATAATTGATATTTGGAGTAAGAGAGTAGGGAAGGATATATATTCGGAAATCGTACATAGCAAATAATACAGAGGGAAAAGGGGAGGGTGAATATGTCGGAAAAGAAACGTTTTCTGGTAATTGGAGCACATCCTGATGATGCAGATCTTATGTTCGGGGGTACGGCTTTAAAGGCAGTAAGGAAAGGTTGTAAAGTAAAATTTATTTCCACTACCAATGGAGATGCCGGACACTATAATGAAACCCGGGGAAATCTGGCAATTCGGCGTGCCGGAGAAACTCTGGAGGTTGTTAATAGATCCGGGATTGAGGAATATGAGATTCTTGATAGTCATGATGGGGAGTTGGTTCCTTCTCTGGAAAACAGGAAAAAAATAATTACACGCATTAGAGAGTTCCAACCTGATGTTGTTATTTCTCATAGGCTTTACGATTATCATGCGGATCATCGTGCTACAGCACAGCTGGTTCAGGATTCGGCCTACCTGGTAATGGTTCCACTGATTTGTCCGAATATACCAGTTCCTGAAAAGGAACCGATATATATGTTCAGTCATGACTTTTTTAAACAACCAGCTTTATTTTCTCCAGCAATAGCGGTCAATATTGATGATGTTCTTGATGAAAAAATTCAGCTTCTGGATTGTCATGTGTCTCAATTTTACGAATGGCTTCCATATATTGATGGTAAAATGAAGGAAGTACCGAAAAGTAGAGAGGGTAGAGTAAAATGGCTGGCCAAGGAACGTCTTGCTTATTATCGTGAGCAGGCTGCCAATGCTGGTAACTTGTGTTCATCAATGAAGCATGCTGAAACTTTTGAGTTATCCGAATACGGCCGGAAACCGAAAAATGGCGAATTAGAACAGATTTTTGATTTTTAAAATTCGGGTACGACGGGGTCTTAGTCCCGGTACACTCTGATTTCCACAATCCGGGCAGACTTCTCGCCGTAAGTTTCCAGTACTACAATACGAATATCGTTTGTAATAATATTTTCTGATAATCTATGAACTCTTTTTCTTTCAAAGTTGTTTCTAACCGTGATTATCTGCTTCCAGGTACTACCGGTTTTGTATTCAATACGGTAACTATGAACAGTTTCCCTCTGGGCCATACCCCACTGCATCTTCGCGCTGTATTCGTTACTGTGGGAGAGCGTTAGAATTCGGTGCATACCTGTATCAAAAACCAATTCGATTCGGCCTATATTTGTTACTTCATTCCAGGATAATTGTATCCACTGAGGCAGGGGTTCTGAAGGGCTACTCATCCACCTGTGGGTTCCCTGTATTGTTCTTCCCTCTGTTACTCCTCTTTTTCCATGTGTTGACCGGGTACAGCCCGATACCACATTTTCAGCCTTTCCATTGGGAAGTTGAGTTGATGCAGTTATTCTTGAGATACGGGCAAGATCGGCAGAATCGTTATTTGTTATCCCGATAAGGAAAGCATCATCCCTTATGAGTCTCTGTTGTATTGAATTAACTAAATCTCTATTATCAGGTATTTCAGATGGTATTATATGTGCATGAGTTGCGAAAGCTGCGGCTGTTCCTACACCCTGGCCGATTACGGCAGCTGTAGCCATTACCCGGGTTGAGGCAAAGGCAATATGTGTTGCAGAAATGTTTCGTCCGGCAAACATCAGGTTTGAAATATTACCGGAGATACAGGATCTTAAGGGTATATCATAAAGAACCGGCACTTTGTGCTGAGTACAGGGCTCTTCATTCACAGCTTCAACACCTTCTACAGGATGGACATCAATTGGCCAGCCGCCAAACGCAATGGCATCATCAAAAGGAGTTGAGTGCATAATATCGTTCTGATCTAAAGTGTACAAACCGGTAAATCGTCGGCTCTCTCTCTTCCCGGGAAGGAAGCCAAACCAGTCTAATGCCCAGTTCTCGGCTCCATGCTCCCCGCCATTTTTAACATGATCCCAAACCCCCATAATTATAGCCAGCAGTTCATCACGAATTTCTTCATTATCCCCGATTGTATCCAGGGCTCCACCCCACTCAACCCACCAGTACCCGTACTCCAAACCTGCATCGTCTGCGGCGACTATATCGGCATGAGATCTAAGCCGTAAATCTTCTTCTGTAAACTTCCGAGCCCATGTGGGGGCAACAAATGGCATGGGCTTCTCGTGTCTTTCAGCGTGGAACATCAAGGTAGATCCCAGGCGCTTTAAATCTGCTTTCCCGGGTGCCAATGATTCGGAGTACTCTGATGAGGATTCTCTTCCCTCACGGAATCGGGCACCTGCGGATACCCCCGGTCCCCCATCTCCGGTACAGTCAATAAAAATATCAGCTTCTATTTTAAAGTTATTCTCTGTACTTCGGTTTTCAGATATAGCATGCTCTATACGATTATCGGACATCTTGAAATTGACTACTGAATTATTCAGCATCAGGGTTAAGTTAGGTTCATTCCGGCATTTATCGTAGAGTATCAGATCGAAGACTGAGGCTGACCGCTGGGGATTATGTACTGCATTTTCGAGTCGTATCTCTTCAATGATCCCGCCTTCCCTGGCTTCAGTTTCAAGTGCAGCACCTCTGCCCCCGCTGCAGTCGGCACCAACCACATGCATACGAACTTCGTTGGATGCATTTCCTCCCAGAGAAGGACGGTTATGGCAAAGAACCACTTTTGTCCCGCAACGAGCAGCGGCCAGTGCACAGCAGACACCTGCCATACCACCGCCGGCAACCAGTATATCAGTTCTAATCACAGAGATATTACTCATTAAATTGAAAGGCCGGATTCTTGAACAATTTTAATAATTTTATTATCCAACTGTTCCGTCGCAGTAAAACCAGGTATGAGATCTGACGTACTTTCGATCCAGCCTCGAAGAACTGTAACTTTACGTATTGTGTATAAAAAACCACTCATAGATTCCTGTGATTCATTCAGTTTGAATAATCTGCTGAGGGAATCAATCTGTTTTTGATGTTGCCGTGCATCTTCCAGGTGTCCAGTCTTCACAGCATCGTAAAGATTCCTATGGGCTTCCGGGGCAATATTTGCCAAAGCGCTGACACATCCCTCTGCGCCGGCTAAAAAAGAGTCATAAAGAAAAGGTTCTCTTCCCTGGAAAAAGGATATTGGTAAATCAATAGTACCCTGAAGTTTCTCAATAGTGGAATCGAGATTTGAATCAGTATCTTTCAAACCAATAATCTTCGGGTGTTCTGCAAGCTTTTTGAGTGTTTCTGTTTCGAAGATTGAGGGCATGCGGAAGTGGTTGTATATTGCCAGGGGTATTGGACTGGCATCTGCAATCTGTTTTGTATATTCATATAACCCGGGCTGACTTACTTTTAAGAAGAAAGGTGCCATGATAACGGCCGCATCAGCACCATCCTCTTCAGCATTGTAAATATTCCGTATTGTCTCTTTAATACCGAAACCGCTTGCCCCTGTGTACACTTTCGCAGCTGTCCCGGCACCCTTTCTTGCCGCCCTGGTTACCATTCTCCTCTGTGCTTCATCTAATAGAGGAAGTTCTCCGGAAGAGCCGAGTGTGAAGAGGCCATGGCACCCGTGGGCAATCAGGTTTCTTGCAAGATTTTCTGTCATTTCTCGATCAGGCTGGCCTGTCTTCCTACATGGAGTAATCATTGCTGGTATTACACCGGAATAGACCGAGTTAGTTTTCTTTCTTTCAGTATTAGGCATCGGTTCTCCTGTTTCCTCCCCGGAAGTGAGCTGCGGGAATACTAAACACTATTTCATTGAATAACTTTCTCCCTTTAAGAGAACCTTCTTTATATCAAGATTATTATCAAGTAATACTATATTTGCGAGTTTTCCGCTTTTCAGGCTACCTACGCTGTCATAGATACCAATCGCCTTAGCCGGATTTGCTGAAGCCATTTTAAATAACTCGGGTATGGTGGCAGCGGTGTAGCGTTTCATATTTTTAACAGCCTGATTCATTGTAAGCCTGCTTCCGCTGAGTTCTCCTGCCTTATTGAAGTTTAAGTCGACAGCACTTCGAATATCTTCCTCCGGATAATCTGAGGGATTGTGATCGTAAACTGAATAATCTGTTATCAGGATAATTCTCTCCGGGCCTCCGCATTTGAAAGCTAGCTTTAAATTAGCCGGTTTTACATGAACAGCCCTGGAATCACAGATGATTTCCAGGAATAAGCTTTCCGATATAAGTGCTGCATCTGCTGCTGTATCCTGAATTATACCGGTAACATTTACAGATTTATTTCCCGAATAACAGCCCATTGCATCAAACAAATGTGTACAGATAGAAGCGCCNTTTCCAATAACTTCAGTAATGGTATCTGGTGATGCTGCAGTATGCCCTATTGCCAGGGGAATCCCTTTTGAAACAACAAAAGCCGCAAAATCATCACCATCTTCCAGTTCCGGGGCGTACATCCACTGTCGGATACAGTCACCGGCCCTTTTATAGAGTGTTTCATACTCCAGTCTATTAATCGGGCGGGCAGTTTCAGATGCAGAACCTAATGATGGATTTATAAAAGGTCCTTCCAGGAATATTCCGTTAATAGTACAAGGATCGGAAACTGACATGGCTTCTTTTATCGTATCAATACCTCTAAGTGTTTCGCTTAATGATAAATTGTACCCGAGGCTTAGGGTTAACGATGTAGTACCCTTTTTTAAGTGGAAATCAGCTGCGGCGAGAGGATTATCTATTGCAGGATATACCCCTCCTCCATGGCAGTGAATATCAACAAAACCGGGTCCTGAGTAACAATTTTCAGCATCAATGATTTCACAACCATCAGGAACACCAATATCGGATTTATTTCCCAGAGCGCTGATTCTTTCCTCTTCAATAAGGATAATACCATTCTGTATAATCCCGTTTTCGGCAATAATCCTGGTATTAACAATAGCCTTCAAAATGCATCTTCTACTGTGAAAGTTGTTCTTCTGCAAAGTGGCAGGCCGAATAGTGCTCGTTTCCGTTTGTCTCGAACCTTTTAAGCTCCGGGACTACTGTCTTGCAGATGTCCTGACATTGGCTGCATCTGGGGTGGAAAGGGCACCCTGAAGGAGGATTTACAGGACTTGGTACATCACCTTCCAGCAATATACGTTTCTTTCTCCTGTCCAGATCGGCAACTGGAATTGCGGATAAGAGAGCTTTGGTATATGGATGCATAGTACTGGCATACAGATCTTCAACCTCTGCCAATTCAACAATTTTACCAAGATACATCACCGCAACCCTATCACTGATATATTCAACAACACTTAAATCATGGGTGATGAAAATATAGGTTAAGTTACGCTCTTCTTTAATGTCTTTCAGAAGTTTCAGTACCTGAGCCTGAATGGATACATCCAATGCACTTACTGCTTCATCACAAACAATCAAATCCGGTTCTATGCTCAACGCTCTGGCTATGCCGATTCGCTGCCGCTGGCCCCCGGAAAACTCATGAGGGTAAAGATCCATCTGTTCCCGTCTCATGTTAACAGCTTCCAGTAGATCTCCAATTATCTTTCGTCTCTCAGATTTTGATTTTATTCCGTGCGCTTTTAACGAATCCTGTAGAGATCCGAAGATTGTAAATGCCGGATTGAGGGAAGACTGGGGATCCTGAAAGACAATCTGAAGTTTTTGGTTTACTTCCATCATTTCTTTCTGACTCAGTCTGCAGAGATCTCTTTCGGTAGTTTTATCATTGTAAATAATTTTACCGCTGGTAGGCTTTACCAGTTGAAGAATGGACTTCCCGAGGGTTGTTTTACCACACCCGCTCTCACCCACCAACGCAAGAGTCTCTCCCCGATATACTTCCAGAGAAACACCATCAACAGCTTTTACATAGCCGGTGGTTCGTTTAAAAACACCTTTCTTGATTGGGAAATGGGTTTCCATATCTTTTAGTGTTAATATTGTTTCTATGGATTCACTCATTATACAGCCTCCATGGGGTGCCAGCAACGCACTGAGTGTGTATTGTTGATTGAAGATTCATCAGGCATTACCAGACATGAGCTATCAGCATAAGGACAACGGGGTGCAAATTGACAACCTTTTGGTCTGTTGTAGGGATCCGGTGTAGATCCTTTGATAGGCTCTATTACCTGATTTTTTCCTCTACCCAATACCGGAATTGATTCAAGAAGGGCTTTTGTATATGGGTGAGAAGGTTTTCTCAGAACATCATCGACGGTCCCGTTTTCTACAATATTACCCATATACATAACAACTACGTCATCAGCAAGCTCTGTAACCACTCCCATATCATGGGTTATCAGCATAATGGCCGTATCGTGTTTCTCCTTCAATTCATCCATTAATTCAAAAATCTGTGCCTGAATAGTTACGTCCAATGCAGTTGTGGGCTCATCGGCAATAAGTACCTTGGGATTGCAGGCCATAGCCATGGCTATCATTGCTCTCTGGCGCATTCCTCCAGAATATTGATGAGGGTACTCATTAATTCTTTGCTCAGGGAGGGGAATACCCATTTCCTTTAATAACTTAATAGATTGATCTTTTCTCTCAGACTTTTTTAAACGGGTGTGGTATTGAATATTCTCACTTATCTGAAATCCAATTGAATAGACTGGATTAAGAGCTGTCATTGGATCTTGGAATATCATGGAAATATCAGAACCTCTGATAGCTCTCATCTCCGCCCCATTTTTTTTCAGCTGATCTATTCTTATATCACCTTCATTGCTGTGGTATGTAATCTTTCCATTTTCTATCCGGGATAGTTTCGGCAGCAGCTGCATTATGGATGAAGCAGTTACGCTCTTCCCGCATCCACTTTCACCGACGACACAGAGTGTTTTTCCTTTCTTTATATCAAAGGAAACCCCATTAACAGCTTTATTACACCTGTTATTGGTATAGAAGAAGGTTTTTAAATCTTTAACACTTATTATCACATCATCTTTCATTTATTAACTCCATCAACCTTGCTGCATGGGATCTGCTGAATCACGCAGGCCGTCTCCGATAAAGTTAATACCCAGTACAAATAATGAAATGACTATTGCCCCGGGAACCCATAACCACCAGAAGAATTGTAGATATCTCAGATCCTGGGCAATATTTACAATATTACCCCATGTAGCAATATTTAAAGGAACTCCCAGTCCCAGGAAGCTCAAAGCCGCTTCATACAGAATAAACATGGCTGTGCTTAATGTTATATTTACAACAATTGGGCCCACAGCATTGGGCAGCATATGCTTGTATGCAATGGAAAAGTTGTTAAGACCAAAGGCCCTCAATGCCTGTACATATTCTTCCTCTCTAAGAGAGAGCATCTGAGCCCGGGTCATTCTGTATATTCCACCCCACCCGGTTAAGGTGAATATGATTATCAGATTTCTCAACCCCTGCCCCATTATGGTTACCAGCAGCAGTACTAAAATAATCTGGGGGAATGCCATTACTAATTCAGATAATCTAAGCATTATTTTATCCAGAAGCCCTCCTTTGTAGCCGGTATAGGCTCCAATAGCGACACCGACTACAGCCGATGCCAGGGCACTTCCCAGCCCGACAAGGATTGATACACGACCTCCATATACAATCCGGGCAAAAATATCACGACCTAATTGATCGGTACCAATGAGATGTTCCATAGAGGGTTTTTGAAGCTTATTTCTCAAATCCAGTTTCAGGGGGTCGTATCTGCAAATCAAAGGTGCAAAAATAGATGCCAGTAATATTACAGAAACAATGATTATTCCTGCTACAGCCAGTCTATTACTCATCAGTTTTCGAAATGCTCTGCTGCCCTTTTTATTTTTTATTAATCCGGTATCTTCCCGTATTAATATTTTGTCAAATTTTTTTTCAAGTCTGGTTTTCTTTTTCTCAGTGTCTTTCATAAATAACTCCTAGTCCAGCTTAACTCTGGGATCTAACAGAGCTGTAAAAAGATCAATAAGAAAACTGACAAATAACACGGCGAAAGTCGTAAAAAAAGCAATCATCATAACAATGGGATAATTTCGGGATCGTACTGCACCAATAAATTCACTCCCTATTCCGGGCCATTGGAAAACCTGTTCAATAATAACCGTTCCTCCCAGTAAAATCGGTAAGCGAAAAGCAATAAGGACGATAACCGGTATTAAAGATACTCTTAAACCATGAACAAAATTTACACGCCATTCCGGCAGGCCTTTGCTTCTTGCTGTTTTCATAAAATCTCTATTCATGGCATCAAGCATACTTGCCCTGGAATAACGCATTATTCCTGCAACCAGAGTTGCCGAGAGTACAAGGGTTGGCATAATTAGATGGGGTAGGCGATCCATAAAACCTTCATAACCCGGCCGTAATCTACCACCTACAGGAAGCCATTTTAAATGAAATGTAAATAAAAGTATTGCAAGAAGACCAAATATAAATCGTGGAACTGATACGCCCAGCATTCCTGCCAGTGTTAAGGCATTATCACCAATAGAACCTCTTTTTAGAGCACTTATCGTTCCAAAAAAGATACCGAAGATGGTTGAAATTATAATAGCTCCGGCAGACAGCTCCAGTGTTGCCGGCAGTCTGTCGAAAACAATATCTCTTATGGGAACACCGCTCTGTAAACTGTAGCCGAAATCACCCTTTAAAACTCCTCCAAGCCATTTCGCATATCGAATCAAAAAAGGGTCATCCAGGCCTAAGGCCTCTCTAACCGCTTCAAGTTCAGCAGGATCCATTGTGGCATACCTTTCAGGAGAAATCATATACGAAACTGCATCTCCCGGAGTTAACTCCAATCCGAGGTATATAAGAAAACTTAAAAATAACAGCATAGGTATAAGAATCAGCAATCTTCTTAATGTATATGTCAGCATCAACAGACTCCTTGGGCTACCGTTCGATTCGCTACCAAGTAACAGAAAAAGCCTGGGATTAGGCTAGTTCAGTAAAAGTAAAGTTGCGGTAGCCGCAACTTTACTTTCCATGTTTTTTAAATTAATTAAATTGGAGAATCTTTTAGAATATTAATCTAAAAGATCCTCCTGTATTGGCTCGAAAATATTCAGTTAATTCTATTTCTTTGGATACTGATAAAACCACAAGATGCGTGTATAAGGAACATCGACAGTTTCCAGTTTTATATTATCTAATGCCCGAAGAGAACTCACCTCAGATGGATTCTTGGAGAAACCGTAGTCAAGAATACCAGCAGTTGCATTTTTTACAACATTGGGGTCGCTGTCATAGGAAGGATAGCACTGGATCTCATCAATTTTTGGTACGCCGTCGTAGTAATCTTCATTGGGAACCATTACCAGATAGTCGTTCATTTCAACTTTACCAATCTTATAGGGTCCTGAACCAACAGGATGCTGAAAGAACGGAGATTGAAGCATTTTCAAAGGATCAGCGTCAGCCAGATATTTTTCCGGGAGAATGGCAAATTGAGAGAATGATAAAAGAATATTCGGATCCAAGGTTGCCATTTCAATTGTGATGGTGTTTCCATCGGTAGTAATACCGGAAATATGATCAGCAGTACCGGCTACAAAATCCTCAGCTCCCTTTATGGAGTTGAATGTACTTAGAATTACTTTATGTCCGGTTGTTACAAGAATGGCTTTTTCAATACTGAATTGAACATCATCCACTGTTACAGCTGAACCGTCATGCCATTTGACACCATCTTTCATGGTGAACTTCAATGTCATGCCATCGGAACTTAAGTCATAATCCGCCATCTGACCGTGAGTGGGAGTAAGGGCTCCGTCACATGCAATTAAACGGTCATAGAGAACTTTATTGAACATCCAGATACCCGGGTTTTCCCATGGATTCTGAAAGAATTCTACAGGTCCGCCATTGGTTTGAAGAACCATCTTACCGCTACTATCAGGAGTCATCGTCCAGTTCTGGATATTCCAGTCATAGTTATACTGAGGATTTCCGTACATCTCTCCATTTCTGTTCAGGTCTACACTCTCATAAACAAACATGGGCATGTAGTAGAGTGAATATGCGGCAAGGTTATCAACTTCATATTTCTCAATTTCAAACAGAGCCTTTTTCAGCTCAACAGGATCTGCGGTTGCATTGATAGCATCAACAAGAGCATCCATTTTTGCATCACTGGGATACTGAGCACTGGCACCTGTTTTATAAACATTGAAGTATTCCTGAAGGGCAAGGGCTGCATGTCCGCCATAACCGAGATCGATTTCAACTGCTGAAGGCCCGTTGACAGGATCGGCGGGAACAGTACTCAACTGTGCACCAACGTCACCTTCCAGTTTACGGAACGCCATTTTAATACCGACTTCAGAAAGATATGCCTGAATTGCTGTCATCAGGTCTACTGTCATCTGATCACCATAGTAGTAGCCAAGATCCAACTCATAGTTTGAATCCCAGTTTGCAGCTTTAAGAAGCTCTCTGGCCTTATCGGGATTATATGCGAACCGGTTGAGTCCCGGAGCCTTCATCGGGCCGTCAGGTACTCGGCCTGTTGCCGGCAGCACCATTCCGTCGAACATTGTTTCCGCAATTGTATCCATATCAATGGCATAGGCAATTGCCTGGCGAACCCTGAGATCGGATAAAGGATTACTGTTGGTAGGTCCAACCCCTTCTTCCATTACTGCAGTTTCCTCTGCAGGTGCTTCTGCTTCATTTTGCCCACCGGCAAAAACAGGGAGTGATACAAGCAGTACCAATCCAATCAGAATCAATAGCGTTGTGATTCTTTTCATAAAATGACTCCTCCTGAAATTTTCTAGCTGTTTAACAAACAGCATTAAAGCCAGTTACACATCAGTTGTAATATGGTTATAATCAATTTTAACATAGCGTCGCCAACAACACAATAAAAAATGATGTTCTTATAGGGAAGTCACCAGGAATTTACATACTGCATGCAAATATGATATATTGCATGCAGTATGGTGTCAAGAAAAAACATTCAGCTCTCCCTGGAGTATTCGGGACTTGGCTGACAATATGATGAGCCTTGCAGTAGAGTAATACGTAATGGAGGAAGCATGAAAAGTTTTTCAATTGAGGTATTAAATGCCTTTTCAACATCCCTGCTGGTAGCAAAAAAAATACCTCGAAAGAATGCGGAATATATAGCCGAAATGGCCGTCAGAACCGAGGCGATGGGGATATTGACTCACGGCCTGGCTGTTCTGGGTTATCTGGATAATCAGGTTCCTGATGTATTTGATCCGGGAACCGAGCCGGAAATAATTAAAGAGAAAGGTGCCTCGGTATTGATTGATGGAAAAAAGGGCTTCAGTCAGCTGGCAATGAAACTGGCTATCGAAATGGCGGTGGATAAAGCCGGTATAATGGGTATTGCCATGGCGGCTATACGGAATACCAGTTGGCTGGGTGCTCTGGGACCTTATCTGGAATCAATTGCCAGGGCCGGTTTTATGGCACAGCTTTGGGGGCAGAGTTCCCAATGTGCCGACTGTGCGCCCATCGGCGGGATTACAGGGAAGTTCTCAACCAACCCGGTTGCTCTGGCTTTTCCCACATCCGGCAATCCAGTTATCGCCGATATTTCAACGGCGGCCGTTTCCATGGGAGCGGTTAACCGGATGGCAAGATACGATGAGAAAGCCCGGGCTCAAATTTTCATGGATAAAAACGGCTCACCTACCGATAATCCCAACGCAATGCTGGATGATGGCTCCATCTTTTTCCTTGGCGGACCGGAGTACGCTCATAAAGGTTACGGTCTTTCCCTCTGGGCCGAGGCGTTAACTGCCATGTCCGGGGGCTCAGCAAACAATCCGGATCTTCCTCAAAGTCAGAATCTGAACCTCACTATTATCGATATAGGGGCATACGGAGGAATGAACTACTTCGAGGATGAGATTTCCAGGTTTATTACCCATATGAAGAATACACGGCTTCGTCCTGGTTTTAACGCGATACGTCTTCCGGGTGAAAGGGCTTTTAAGAGTTTGGAAGACAGCCAGAAGCATGGTTTATTGTTAAGTGATGCTAAGCTTGAGATGCTCAACAGAATAGCCCGGAAGAACGATGTAAGTGAACTCAAATAATGGATGAACATCAGGAAGGTAAAAATGTATCCATCAATGCCGGTGAGACAGATGAAATTCTCAAACGGGTGTATACCCGATTTAAGGAGTGGAATTTTACTCCTCCTGACATAGAGCCTCTTGTTTTTGACTTCGGTTTGAATGATTTTGAGACAACCGGAGAAGTTGAGTTCTGGATTGCCAATGAGGTTGAGGCCGGTTATTGCGGTAAGTTTCTGTTTGTCTTTGATAGACAGTCATGTCCGTTACATCATCATCTTGATAAGCTGGAAACGTTTTTTCTTCTTTTCGGCCGGGTGAAGATGGTGTACGACGGAGCTGAACGCATGATGGGTCCCGGTGATACTCTCAAAGTTGAGAGAGGGCTGGATCATGGTTTTACAGGTGTTGGTCCGGCGCTCCTCCTGGAGGTTTCCCAGCCGTCAATCATCAGGGATAACTATTTTAAGAATCACAGTATTCCTTATGGCGGGAACTACAGGTCAGAATAAATCATGAATAATAAAGGAATTGTATTTGACCTCGACGGCATCCTTTTTGATACAGAGCCATTACATCGTGAAGCATGGAATTACGCCCTGGATGAGTTCGGCATTGATGTTACTCCTGAGGAACTCATGGATTGGACCGGAGTTCCATGCCAGAAAATTTCGGTAGAGTTGGCGAAGCGCTGGAAGGGGAGGTATTCCAGTGATGAGTACTTCTCGGTGAAAGAGACACATTTTTATAGAATTATCAGCTCTCGGGATTCTTTGTTTCCGGGGCTTGCTGTAAAGCTGGAAGAGTTAGCCTCAAATCTTCCTATGGCAATTGCAACAAGCAATACCCGGGAGAATGCAGAACTGCTGCTGGCTAAAGCCGGAATCGATCGATACTTCAGCACTCTTGTCTGTTATGAAGATGTAAAAAACCATAAACCTCACCCCGAGCCATACCTGAAGGCTTCAAGGCTGATTCAAGTGAATGGCTCCGATTGTATTGCCATTGAGGATTCACCATCAGGCTGTTCTTCCGCCCGAGCCGCCGGGATGTTTGCCCTGGGAATAACAAGCTCTTTTTCTTCTTCAGATCTGGGAGAGGCGAATCTGATTTTCCCATCCACATCCGAAGCTTGTACCTGGATAATAAAATCATAATAAAAAGCTTTACAGTTACATTATGATCGATTATGATCGATTCAACATAGAAAGAACATCGAGGACAATTTGGTTCAGGAAAGCAGGAAGAAAGAAATATTAAAAATCCTCGACGAACAAGAGTCCTTGAGTGTTCAGGAGCTGGAGGGACGATTTAAGGTTTCTCAGATGACTATCCGTCGAGATCTTACAGACCTTGAAACTCGGGGCTACCTCATCCGGAAGTATGGCGGTGCGGTGAAGTCCGAGGCTGTGGAAAGTCTCTTTAGTTTTAATAAACGAGTTGAGGAAAATGGCCGGCAAAAAGAGAAAATTTGCAGGATCGCATCCGGTTTTATTGAAGAAGATGATGTTATTTTCATAGACTGTGGAACGACACTTTTCAGACTCTCGCACTATATCCAGGATAAGACCCGTCTCAGGATAATCACAAACTCTCTCCCAGTTGTCTCAGAACTTATAAATTATTCTAATATCAAAATCACCTTCATCGGTGGTGATGTTGTCGGTGATAGAAAGGCCTCTTATGGCGACACTGCAGAAAGATTGATCGGAGAATACCATGCCGATAAGGCTTTTATCGGAGCCGATGGTGTTTCACTCAGCAAGGGTTTGAGCTCTTACGATGAGAAGGAAGCCCGGATTACCCGGAAAATGGCTGAAAACGCCGATAAAGTATTTCTTCTTTGCGATTCTTCGAAAATTGAGAAGAACTCATTTTACCGGTTTGCACCGGTATCCCTGATTAATGTTCTTATTACGGAAAGAAAAATCAGCGTGGAAAATACATCCCGCTATCAGGACAACGATATTTCAATTATTACGAATACAGAAGAGGTGTAACGTGATGGCTAAAGATTGGTGGAAAAAGAGTGCAGAGGGTATTCCGAATGTCAAGATGGAACTTCCGGGCCCGGAGTCAAAAAGGATGCATGCAAATACTACAAAGTATTTTCATGGTTTGTCGGGGCAGGTAAAGCTCTTCCCCATAGCATTCTCTGAGGGTCATGGAATTACCATGACGGATGTGGATGGAAACAGGTTCCTTGACTTCTCTTCGGGAATTTATGTTACATCCCTTGGACATTGTCATCCAAAGGTTTCTGAAGCAATCAGCTATTGGGCAAACCGGCTCATGAATGCTCATGATTTTACCACACCGATTAAAGAAAAACTGGTTGAGAAGCTGGCGGATGTCCTTCCAGGTAATCTGAATGCCATGCAGTTCTATTCTGATGGAACTTCCGCAGTGGAGGCCGGAATCAGGGCGGCCCGGGCTATAAGCGGTAAACAGGAATTTATTTCAGCATTCAGGGATTTTCATGGTAAATCCGGCCATGCCGTCAGTCTGGCCCAGATGCATCGGGGGGATGTACACAGTTATGGTCCCACCAGGGCTCCCGGTTTTTATATGGTCCCCAGACCCAATCC
>JGI24023J19991_10001870_pt1 | contig 15758 bp, 16 predicted proteins | sample Cruoilmetagenom1_FD_19991 | JGI IMG/M metagenome (IMG submission 19991) | reverse complement strand
CTCGTCAGTATCAAGAAAAACCAGAGTATCAGCTCCTTTAGCTATTTCTATAGCTTCTGAATTATCTATAGTTCCTCCTCCTAAAGCAAGTATTCCCTCTTTATCCATTTGAATAGTTTTTATAGCAGCAGTCTCCAAATTTCTAAACCCTGATTCACCAAACTTAACATATATTTGTCTGAAATCCAGTATGCTGTCCTTTGAATATTGTTCTTCCAATAGATTGTCTAAATCCCAAAAGGGTAGGTTTAAAGTTTTTGCCAATAATTTGCCCAGGCTTGTTTTTCCGGAATGTTTTATTCCCATAAGTATAATCATCATATAATTCCGTGGTAGAGACTTAGCATGCTACATCTGTACTACGGTAGCATGCATTATCTTTACCCTGCCACTGTGTAGTTTTCGATTAGTTTGGTTATAGGTTCAGGCTTGCCAATTTCATAGCCTTGAATATAATCAACCCCAATTGTTTTTAGCTCTTCTATTATATCTGCATTACGAACAAATTCTGCAATAGTTTTCAGGCCAATAACCTGGCCCAGGCTATTTATAGCTTTTACCATGGCTCTGTTAACTGAATCTTCATCCATATCTTTAACAAATATCCCATCTATTTTTAGAAAATCTACTGGTAAATTTTTAAGATAATTGAAAGATGAAAAACCACTACCAAAATCATCAAGAGAAAATAAACAACCTATATCTTTTAATTTATGGATAAAATCGGTGGCTGCCTGCATGTTGCCAATTGCTGTTGTTTCTGTAATTTCAAAGCATATTTGTTCTGGGTCTATTTCATATTCTTCAAATTTAAAAATAATAAAATCCAGTGAATCTTCCTCAGCAAGAAAATCCGGGGATAAGTTAACACTAAACATATAGTTGTTATTTTCTTTACCCACTTTATCTGTTAGTAGTTTATGATATAAAAATGCATTGTTAATAACCCACCTGTCAATGGCAGGCATTAGCTTATATCTTTCTGCAGAGGGAAGAAAGTCATTTGGAGGAATATGTCCGTTATTCCCATCTTTCATTCGTATTAGCAGTTCGCATTTTTTTAGCTGGGGTAGACTATTATCAAGAGGTTCTATTGGTTGATAGAAGAGTTCAAACTGATGCTCTTCAAGGGCTTTTGTTAATTTTGAAATCCATTGCATTTCACCTCTGCGTTTTACAAATAAATTCTCATCATCATTATAGACAGTAATTTTTTTACCACCCTCATCTTTTGCAATAAAGCAGGCATCATCTGCTGCAGCAAGAACAGACTGAAGGTCTTTTGAATTTTCTGTCAGCATAACAATCCCAATACTGGTATTGATGTTAAAAACCTGTTTATCCCGAATAACCTTACTTTCTACTAATCTGGATTGAAGTCTTTTTGCTATAAAGAGTGCTTGTTGGAGATGTGCTCCTTCCAGTAGTATTCCAAATTCATCTCCACCAAGTCTTGCACAGGTGTCACTGCTTCNTATAACTTTATTTATTATACTGGTTGTTGTAAGGAGCATTTCATCTCCCGCGGTGTGTCCGCATACGTCATTTACAACTCTAAATTGATCAAGATCCATATAAAGAAAAGCATGACTTGTTCCTTCAGATATAGATTCTTCAATTAATTCTTCTAATATATTTGAAAACCATTCTCTGTTAAGCAGGCCTGTTAAAGTATCATGTTTTGATTGATAAGATATTGTTTGAGAAAGTTTATGTTTTTCTGTAATATCTCTAAAAGCCAATACCTGGCCTTCTATGTTGCTGTTTTTATCGATTATTGCTGCAATAGACCCTTCTACATGAATTCGATCAAGTTTTTTATTACTTATAAAACTATCTTTAAATATAAATGGATCTGTATTAGTTTTTGAAAAAACAGGCATTTTCAGCATTGTTTGGGTTTTATTGTCAGTTAATTCAAATATCTCATCCAAAGATAGATTTTTGACATCTTCCTGATTGTAATTAATAATTCTTTCAGCAACCGGATTCATAAATTCAATAAGTCCGTTTTGATTTGTAGCAATTATTCCATCTTCAATACTATGAAGTATTGCAGCAGACCATCGTTCCTGCTTCTTTAATTTTTCATTGGATTGAAATTTATAAAGAGCTATGTCAATTGTAGTATAAAGTTCTTTTTCTTTAAATGGTTTTAAAATATAACCATAAGGCTCTGCTTTTTTTGCTCTTTCTACAGTTTTTTCATCAGAGTAAGCTGTTAAAAAAATTAGAGGAATATTGTATTTTTCTTTAATAATTGTTGCAGTTTCAATACCGTCAAAATCGCTGGAAAGCATAATATCCATTAAAATAATATCAGGCTTGTTTGAGTCAATTGATTTAAGGGCATCCAAACCATTGGTGGTTATAACAGGGCTTGGAAATCCAAAACGAATGAGTCTTCTTTGTAAATCTAGGGCAATAATTCTTTCATCTTCAACAATAAGTATATTTTCCTGTCTCATACCAGATATTATAGAGTTTTTGATAGGAGATATCAAACAAATATTTAAATTTAATTCTCTTTTTCAGTGAAATAATGTTAGATTAAGTAAATATGAAAGATTTACAGCAATTTATTAATAATTCACCAAGTTCGTATCAGGCAACAGATAATATATCCTGGAAACTTGAAGAGAATGGATTTGAAAAATTAGATGAGAAAAAAAAATGGGAGCTTAATTCCGGAGGATCGTACTATATTGTTCGTAATATGTCTTCAGTTATTGCATTTCGTATGGGTAAAGACCCCGATTTTAAATCAGGTTTTTTAATTGCAGGTGCTCATACTGATAGTCCTTCACTAAAATTAAAGTCAGAAGGTTTTAGTCTAAAAGATAACCTTGTACGTGTTAGTACAGAAACATATGGAGCTCCAATAGTTTCTTCATGGTTTGACAGGGAATTATCTATTGCAGGTGTTGTTAATGTTCGTAAAAATAATAAATGGTCACGTGAATTATTTAACTATGAAAAACCTATAGCTATTGTTCCAAATCTTGCTATCCATATGAATAAAGAAGTAAATAAGGGTTTTGAATATAATAAACAAAATCATCTTCAGGCTGTATTTGGAGTTAGTAGTTCTATAAAAGATCCTCTTCGTTATATCGTTTCCAGTAAGTTTAATGTAGAGCCTGTGGATATAGGAGAAATGGACCTGTTTCTATTTGATCCGAAACCATCATCATTACTTGGAGAAGAATATATTATTTCTCCAAGAATCGATAATCTTGCAATGTGTCATAGTATTTTATCATCATTTATATCTGCGGATATTTCTAATTCAATTCAGGTGGCAGTTTTTTATGATAATGAAGAGATTGGAAGTCTGACATACCAGGGTGCTAATAGTTCATTTTTATCGGAAATACTGGAACGAATAATTTTATCGGATAATAAAAATACCCGGGAAGATTTTTTCAGGGCAAAAGCTGCTTCATTTTTGATTTCAGCTGATGGAGCACATGCTGTTCATCCTAATTTCAGTGATAAACATGATCCTGATTATGCTCCAAAATTAAATGGAGGACCTGTAATAAAAATGAATGCAGGTTTTAAGTATGCAACAACATCTGAAACAGCATTGGTTTTTCAAAATATTTGTGAAGAACTTTCTATTCCCTGCCAAAAATTTATAGGGCGTTCTGATATCCCTGGTGGAAGTACTATCGGAGCTATTTCTGCTGCAAATTTAGGTATAAGAACTGTAGATGTTGGGAATCCCATGTTGGCTATGCACAGTATCAGAGAAACCTATGGAGTTAAGGATCATTATTTTATGAATAAGATTCTAACTTATTATTTTAATAAGGGATTAGTATAAATGGATAAAAGTATTTTTGTTAACAAATTGAATTCAGATGATCTATTAAAAAGGCAATATTATAGAGAGGATGATTTTAGAGGTGGTTACTTTCGTGACACTACTGCAATTATCCATTCATATCCGTTCAGGAGACTTAAGCATAAAACGCAAGTATTTTTTTCTCCAAAAAATGATCATATTTGTACAAGAATTGAGCATGTAATGCATGTTGCATCTGTTGCGTCTGCAATTTGTAAAGGTCTTGATCTTGATTCAGATCTTGCATGGGCAATAGGTCTGGGACATGACTTAGGACATACTCCATTTGGTCATGTTGGAGAAAAAATTATAAATAATATTCGCAAAGATTCAGGAGGGTTTATCCATGAACTCTATTCTNTAAGGGTTGTAGATTCTCTTGTTCAATATGGAAAAGGTCTTAATTTAACATATGCAGTAAGAGATGGTATTGTAAGCCATTGCGGGGAGAAGTTTGAACAATCACTAATTCCGGATTTTAAAGTAAAAAATTTAAAATTACTTAAAGCCAGAACTCATTATCCGTCAACATGGGAGGGGACAGTTGTAAGAATGGCTGATAAAATATCATATCTTGGCAGAGATATAGAAGATGCCATACAATTACGAATTATTAAAAAAGAGGATATCCCTGTATCTGGTAGTGAAATTGTAGGAACAACAAATAGTCAAATAATTAATACTCTTGTTGATGATATTATAACCACTTCTATTAAAACTGGAGAAATAGGTTTTTCAGATAAGATTTATGAAGCATTATTAATATTGAGAGATTTTAATTATAAAAATATTTACTTTAGTCCAATTCTTTCGGGGCATAATAAATATTTTGAACGTATTTTAAACCTATTGTTTGATTATCTTAATGAGATATTTGATAGATATGGGCATGATCATGATGCTTATGTTCAGGAAAATAATCTGTTAGCTGTTAGATTTAGTGATTATCTTGGTAAAATGACAGATTTTTATACAAAAACTGATGGAAATTTTAACAATCTTGTAACTGACTATATTGCCGGGATGACTGATGACTATGCAATTGAATGCATTTCCCAGATAATGATGCCTGATCAAATAGAAAATCAATTTAAGCAGTTTTTAATGGTTAATTAGAACCATATGAACATGATCCTCCCATTTCCCATTTATCTTTAAATATTCAGGACTTAATCCTTCATTTTGAAAACCCAATTTTTCTACAACTCTGAGAGATGATATATTCCCGGGCATAATATTAGCTTCAATTCTGTGTAGACCAAGAGTGTTAAAAATAAATTTAATTCCTGTTTCCAGGGCTTCAGTCATGTATCCTTTGTTTTGCATAGAATTGTCAGTACTATAACCCACAAAGCATGATAAGAAAGGGCCTTTTACTATGCTTGAAAAAGTTAGCTTTCCAACTACCTTTTCTTTTTTGGTATCCTCTTTTTCAAAAATTAGAAATGAATATTCCCTTCCATTCTTTGCTTTTTGTATTCCTGTCTTCAGAGTTATATTATGGTATTTAAGGGTGTAAAAATCTTTTCCTCTTATAGGTTCCCATTTTTTAAAAGCTTCTCTGTTTCTTATATAATAATCCAGTACTTTATTTGCCATTTTTACTTTTGGAATTTCCAGTATAAGATTTTTGGTAGTTAAATTAATAACCATTTTAATTCTCAATCAATTTAAAATGTCCTCGAATGAGCTCTCTGGTTTCCCCATTCCCGGATACAAAATGATCAGGAGCTTTAGTTCTATCTGACAATGCCTTGTAATCGATTTTACCAGCTGAATAATATTCCAGATCAAGTCCCGATCTCCTGATAAGTGCATGAGCCGGGGCTACATCCCAAATATAACAAGGGGTTATTAGAGATCCTTTTACATCACTATGTAAAAGAGTTCCGATAATATTAATTATTGCACTACCCGAAACTCTAAGTTTATTATTAAATAAACTAAAATCAAAATATTTATGAAGACTGGAACCTATCATAATTTGATTCCTTTTTATACTCTGCTCATCCAGGTCCATGCTGGATAATTCAAGATCCTTACCATTTAATTTAATACTGCCTCCAGGAATAAGAGTAAGTAGATTCCCTCCTTCTGCTTCTGACCCCCATCTCGGAGCGTAGACTACTGCACCTACTGGTTCAAAACTGGAATTCAGTATGCCAACAGCAAGGCACCATCCAGGCATGCCCTGGCTGTAGGAATCAGTACCATCAATAGGATCAAGAGTAAATATCCATTTACTATTAGCAGTATCCTGAGATGGCAGTGGATTTTCCTCACTAATTATAACCGCATCAGGAAAATATTCTTTAATTTTATTCGAAATAAGTTTGTCCAGTTCTATATCTGTTTTTGTAAGAATGGAGCCGTCTTTTTTTATACTACGGGATATTTTATTCTGTTGTGCTGCAGCATATTTACCTGCTGCAATTACATCTCTTACAAGATTGTTAAAAGCCAGTTCCATATTATAATCCTTTTATTTCTGCAAATGCCAGAAGCATCTCTGGATCAATAAGACCCATTTCCATTGCAATTATGCCAAAAAGGCTTTCATTGCCTTCTCTTTGTTCTTTTAATACTATTTCAACATCAGCAAGTGACATTGCTTCTGCTCTAATTAGCCATTCACCAATTTTTTCATCACTATTTATTGTTTTCATTCTAAACTCCAACACCACTTTATAAATCTGATACTTTTCAGTATAGTATATCTTTAAATACTACTCAATCTGGATATAAACTTTGAAAATAGAAAATATAAATTTCACTAAAATAAAATATCTAATAGTTGTTACACTACTTATTATTACAATATCTCTTTCTGCAGAGCCTTCTATTAATGCCAGATCTGCAATTCTAATAGACAGTCTTACAGGAAAAGTACTCTTTGAAAAAAATAGTCAGCTGTCCATTCCGCCTGCTTCTATGACTAAATTAATGAGCCTCTATGTAGTATACAAAAAAATAGAAGAGGGAGCTGTTTCAAAGGATGAGATTATCCGCATAAGCAAAAATGCAGACTTCAGAAATCTTCCTCCTCATTCGTCATTAATGTTTCTGGAANAAGGNCAGGAAGTTTCTATAAAGGATCTAATGCTTGGTCTTGCTGTTCCCTCAGGNAATGACGCTGCAATTGCCATAGCGGAAAGAATTGCAGGAAGTGTAGAAGGGTTTGTCAGAATAATGAACTTTGAAGCTGAACAGTTAGGTTTNAACTCTGTTCATTTTGAAGATGCTTCTGGTTTAAGTGAAAAAAACANAGTAAGTGCTGCAGATTTCGTACAATTTTGTGCAGAATATATAACACAATTTCCCAATGCTTTAGAGGAACTTCATTCTGTAAGCTCATTTACCTATCCAAAAGAGGAAAACTGGCAGACAAATGGATCATCAGTTTACGGACCAATTACCCAGAATAACAGAAATAATCTTCTGCCGGCATATAACCCTGTAGATGGGTTAAAAACAGGATATATTGATGAATCAGGTTACAATATTGCATTAACAGCAAAAATTAGTGATAACCAAACCGCAGAAAGAAGACTAATTGCTGTAATTCTTGGTGGTAAAGGGGATAATACTCAGGAAGGTTCATTATTAAGGGCAATAGACGGAGTTAACCTCTTATCCTACGGATTTTATAATTTTCGAAATATTAAAAGTGAAATACCAGATATAAGCTCTCCCAAAATATGGAAGGGTACAAAAATGTTTGTACAATTAACATATCCTGAAATACCAGTTCTTACCTTAGCTGTAGATAAAGCTGCAAATATTCAAATAAATGTAAAGATCCCCAAAAATATTATGGCACCCATTATAAAAGGGGAAATCCTTGGAGAAATTATTCAAACTGCGGGAGAAGAAATCATTGGCAAATATAATATTACCGCAGCAGAAAATATTCCAGTAGGGGGTTTTTTCAGAAGATTGATCGATAGTATCAAAATCTTTTTCCTAAAATTATCAGGTGATTATTGACCTAATGTAGAGAACGCAGATCTGCGTTCTTTACAAAGATCCATTTCATTTTCCAGACACCACAGATCGCAGCCAAAAGGAATCAACAACCCCTGTTTTGATCTTTGTAATAATACCCTCAGGAGAAATAGCCACCGTAGTAGGCAGGTTCTCTGCCCCATAAACCCTTGAAACACAAGGCCCTGTAGTTCCACATAAATCCAATAAAACAGGAAAATCAATTCCTTCATTCTGTACAAACGTAGAGACGTAGCATGCTACGTCTTTACATTTGCCACCAAATTTCTCAGTACCAGCAGCATTTATCCCTAACAGGGCAACCTTGTCCTTATCCATGTTATTGTAAAATCTATTCAAAGTAGGTAATTCTGCCTTGCAAGGTGGGCACCATGTTGCCCAAAAATTAAGAATAACCCATTTCCCCCTATAATCCACAAGAGAAACAATTTTCCCATCAATATCCCTTAAATCAAAATCCGGTGCCATATTTCCCACCCTAGGGGTGAGATTTATCGCATCCTCATTGCCGTTAACAATACCAGTTCTCCCATAATCTCCATTCCGAACAATCCAGGACACCAAAAACAAAGATGATGAAACAATCAACCCGGACACAAAAAAAACAACAACCGGTTTCAAAACACCCCGTAGGGGCAAAAAATCTTTTGCCCCTACGGGATGTTTCCCATACAAAAACAATTTAATCCCCAAATAAACAATTCCAAATCCAGCACCCAAAATTATTCCAACAAATCCTCCGGAAGAATAAAGAATAGAGACAGGGTTTGAAAAAATATCCCCTGGAGCAAGTACAACAGGTAAAAGTTTCCAGGTAAGAATTACAATAAGTAGTGAGTTGGTTATAATATCAGAAGAAAATTTTCTTGATTTCTTGTCATTTTTGGTAACTAAAGTTAAAAAAATACTTCCTGCTCCAATCCCAATAAGAATGTAGAGAAGGAGAGTATTCATTACCAAAGGGCCCAGAGTAATTGTTTTATCTGTTAGAAAGGCGTAGTTGTAGAGACGTAGCATGCTACGTCTTTACTGAATATATTCAGGCATGAAAGAATTAAATCCCTTCAAATCAAAAATTTCAAAATAGTATGCACTTCCGTCTTTTAGAAGAATCTGTGTTATATTTCGAAATATCAGTCTTCGTAAAGTAGATATTTCTGTAAGGTTTTTTGGATCCTTATTATATTTAACAACCTTAATAGCCTGAGACAAATTAACCAAATTAATTCTATCTACTTCTTCTGCAGAAATTTGGAATTTCAGTTTCACATATTCTTTTCTTTTACGAAACAGAAGCAGCATCGTACTGCTTTGACGTTCAAAGTCTTCAAAAATAAGTCTGTCCCCAACGAAAAAGAGGAGTCCTCCAAGGTTTTTAGTCCCTTCTCCGGACTTTCCAAGGAACTGGGCATAAGTTCTGTATTCAAGTTTNCCGCCATTTTCCAGTTCCATTTTAGCAAGGAGTTTATTGCTTTCTTCATCCATTTTATAATCCTATAAGTAATCTACTTGATGGCTAACGGGAGACACCTTTTTAAAAACATGACTAACACCACAGTATCTGTCCTGGGAAAGTACAATTGCTTTGTCAACTTTGTTCCTGTTTAAATCATCAGAGGCTTTAAATTCATAAATAATGTGATAACTGGTATAATGTTTTGGGTGTTCCTCTGTTTGGTCAGCTTCTACACGAACATTAAACCATGAAACTTTCTGACCCATTTTATTTAGAATAGAAATAACATCCATACCTGTACAGCCTGCAAGGGCCAGCAGCATAAATGGTTTTGGTCTTGGTCCCAGATCCTTTCCACCTACTTCCGGTGTAGCATCCAATACAATTTTGTGTCCATCCATTTCTGATTCGAAGGACATTCCTCCATTCCAGCTGCATTCAACTTGTGATTTCATATTTTCCTCCTATTTCGCTATAATATACTGAATTTTTATGAAAAGGCAATNNAATTTGATTTNNCGGGCGTCTCCCCATATGGGCGGATATGGAATGGGCCGGGCTTTACGTTCCAATTTCTTACGTAAATGTTTAACTGGATCATATTTTTATTCCTGGGTACAGACAAGGCATGCCTTGTCTCTATGCCGCATACATCCCCGCTGCGGGATTTCCTCTGCAATTCCTGACGCAGTGGAATAGTATTGTATTTCGTGTTAACTTACACTTATGAACTATATACTAAAAGACTTCGGCAAACTGTTAAAAAAAAATCATCTTGCAATGCGCAGACACTTTACCCCTTTAAATACAAATAGCTATCGGGTATACGATAAAAACATAGACTCTCTTAAATTAACTGTAGATTTTTATGGTTCCTTTGTTTACATTTTGGATTATAGGGAAGGACCGGAAAATATTTCTCCTGGTTCAGAAGAAATAAAAGATACAGTTTCCAGAATGCTGTATGTAAAAAAAGATCAGGTTTTTTACAAAAACCGTGAAACCAGAAAAGGAATTACTCAGCACAAAAAACTTGATAATTCTGGAAATATTATAACAGTTAAAGAAAATGATCTTAGTTTTTTAGTTAATCTTTATGATTATATAGATACAGGTTTATTTCTTGACCATAGAAAGACCCGGGAAATGGTTAGAGACAGTGCAATAGGCAAAAGAGTCTTAAACCTTTATGCCTATACAGGATCTTTTTCTGTTTATGCAGCAGCAGGAGGAGCAAAATCCATAGATACAGTAGATCTTTCAGTTAATTACAATAATTGGGCGGAGAAAAATTTACTGGAAAATGGATTTATAAATAAAGACTACAGGTTTCATTCTTCTGACACCGCAGATTTTCTAAGTAATGAACGTAAAAACTGGAAAAAATATGATATTATAATTGTAGACCCACCTACATTTTCCAACAGCAGAAAAATGGAAGGGACTTTTGACATTCAGCGGGATTATGTTTCTTTAATAAAGGTTTGTCTGGATCTTCTGGATAAAGAGGGGTATATAATTTTTTCAACAAATTATACCAAATTCCATTTCGATCCCAGTCGATTTAAAAATATTCAATTAAAAAATATAACAAACACAACAATTGATGAAGATTTTTCCAAAAAAAACAAACCCCACAGATGCTGGAAAATAGAGAAGAAATTAGTTTAAATTTGACATTTACTGATATTAAGTACAGACAAGGCATGCCTTGTCTCAACTGTATGAAATCCCCTTATTTCCAATATACCAATTCCAACCACATTACAACAGCATCTTCACCACATCAAGATCGTTTAACATAACATACAATTTTTCTAACTGATCAGCATCTAATATTGTAACAGAAAAAGAATAACTAACATATTTCCCGGCATTACTGTTTTTCTTTTTCCAGTCAAATGCTTCCAGTTGAAGTTTATCAAGAACACTTATAATTGCAGATTTATTATCATCAATAGGGGGCGCAGATCTGCGACCCCTACTGAATGTAATTGCCTTTCATAGCAACTCTTGCAGGATAGTCTACCTTTGTATCACCAAAAGGATTATTATTTATATTTGGACCATTCATGAATTACCTTTGGCTTTTTTTGCAGCATCTCTCTGAAGTTTTGCCCAGGTGTCACGCATAGATACTGTTCTGTTAAATACAGGAGCTCCGGGTTTTGAATCAACAGTATCAGCACAGAAGTACCCTTTTCGAAGAAACTGGAATGATTCACCAGGTTCAGCTTCCTTTAGAGAAGGTTCCAGTTTACATCCAGTTAGAATCTCAAGGGAGTCTGATGCCAAATCATCCAAAAACTTACCTGTTGCTTCTTCCGGGTTCTCACTTTTAAAGAGATTTGAATACAGTCGGACGTCAGCATTAAAAGCATGTTTTGCAGAAACCCAGTGGCTAGTCCCTTTTACCTTTCTTCCATCATCCGTCCATCCACCTCTTGATTCCGGATCATATGTACAATGGACCTCAATAATTTCTCCTGTATCAGAATCTTTAACTATATCCGTACAGGTTATATAATAGGCATGTTTTAGTCGTACTTCTCTACCAGGAGAAAGTCTAAAATATTTTTTGGGAGGATTTTCCATAAAATCATCTTTTTCAATAAAAATTTCTCTGGAGAACGGTATTTCTCTTTTTCCCATATTTTCATCTTCAGGGTTATTATCTGCTTCCATCATTTCTGTTTTATCTGACCGGTAATTTGTAATTACAACCTTTAAAGGATCAAGAACTGCCATAACTCTTTTTGCTTTCATGTTAAGGTCTTCTCTAAGACAATGTTCCAGTAATGCAAAGTCCACTGTACTGTTTGATTTTGCAACACCAATTCTGGATGCAAAGTCTCTTATAGATTCCGGTGTATATCCTCTTCGTCTGATACCGGAAATAGTAGGCATTCTGGGATCATCCCAACCGGATACATAGTCTTTTTCCACCAGTTCCAGAAGTTTCCTTTTACTCATTACAGTGTAATTAATATTAAGTCTGGCAAACTCAATCTGCTGTGGTGTTGCTTCTACTCCCGATTCACTAACAGACCAGTTATATAAAGGTCTATGATCTTCAAATTCAAGAGTACAAATAGAGTGGGTTACATTTTCGAAAGCATCGGACAAAGGATGGGTAAAGTCGTACATAGGATATATACACCATTTGTCACCTGTTCTGTGATGGTTCATTCTTTTTATTCGATATAATGCAGGATCTCTCATATTTAGATTAGGAGAGGACATATCAATTTTTGCTCTTAACAGATATTTACCATCTTCAAATTCACCATTTTTCATCTTTTCAAAAAGAGCAAGGTTCTCTGCAACAGATCTATCTCTGTCAGGGCTGTTTTTCCCAGGAGAGGTGAGTGTTCCACGGTATTTTTTTGTTTCTTCAGGGCTTAAACTGTCTACATATGCATTCCCATCTTTTATCATCTTTACTGCAATTTCATAAAGTTTGTCAAAGTAATCTGAGGCATAGTACTCATTTTTACCCCAGTTAAATCCAAGCCATTTTACATCTTCTTTAATTGATTTAATATATTCTACTTCTTCTTTTGCAGGATTTGTATCATCAAAACGAAGATGGCAGGTTCCATTGTATTTCTCTGCAAGACCAAAATTAAGGCAAATAGATTTTGCATGCCCAATGTGGAGGTATCCATTAGGTTCAGGGGGGAATCTGGTTACCACTCTTGAATCATTTTTTTTATCTGACAGGTCTTTTTCAATTATTTTTTCAATAAAATTTCCAGCAATAGTTGTGTTATTATTTTCCATTAATCAATCCTATTAGTTAAATATATGGAGCTTATACTAGTACATTTTTTTTATTCAATCCAGTCAAAAACATAAATTTACAACAGTAGTTCTATGGAGTATTTTTTGTAGGAAAAAGGTTTTTATCCCTGGCTTATAACTTCGTAGGCCCGGTCTTTTTGGTGAGGGAAGAGTTCTTCAGGCATACTTTCCCGGCCAAGTGCCATAAATACCATATATCTTGCACAGTTTAAATTATTTTTTCTGCAATATTTTTCTTTCATTTCTTCTATTTGTTCTTTATCCCCTTCTAACTGTCCTTTATAAAAGGGGCAACTCTCAATTAATTCACATTCCTGCATATCTACCTCTATGGCTTAAAACTAATTTAAGTTGAAGGATAAATCAATATAAATAATTAAATTTATTGAATATTTTAGAGTTTTTTTAATAATTAGCCTCTAATATCATCTATAAGTTTGATATTAAATCTATCAGCTATCTCTTTACATTCTTTTATTGAGGCATTAACATCTTCTGGTCTATGGGCGTCTGAATTACAGATTGCTTTTATGTCAAAATTAGATGCTAATTCCCAAAAATCTAACAATGGGTAGACTGACCTTTCTCCATCTGGTGTTATAATTTTATTTTTTCGCAGACCATAGCCGTTTATTTCAAGGGGTATTGAAAGTTCCTCTGCTGCAGTTAGAATATCAATTGAACAGGCTTCTGCATTACTGTCCCATTTTTTATAGCCAGCTCCAAAACCGTCAGGATGGGCAATAAAACTAAAGAATCCTGTTCGCATGGTTTCAATTAAAATTTCAGCATAATTAGCCAGATGTTTTGCAGTGTGAATTTCACTTAGATATCCCCAGTCACCATTTTTCTTAATGTAATGGACTGAACCCACAAGGAAATCAAAATTTCTTTCTCCCAGAAGTTCGTCTTTGTAAAATCCTTCATATATCGGATCCCATTCACATTCAAGTCCCTTAAGAAGGATAATATCATCATTTTCTGCTTCTTTGAATTCTTCTTCATAAGCATTCAGTTCTGACATATCCATTCTTACATGAGACCATCTGTTGTCAGGAAGAGGTGTGTGGTCACTCATTCCAAGTATTTTCATATTATTTTTTATTGCTTCATCAACATAATCTTTTACTGTTCCTGACGCATGTTTACATCGCCAGGTATGGGTGTGGAAGTTATTCATATGTAAATGAAGATATATTATTTCCCTTCTTGTTTCAAGGAATCCAGTAGAGATCTTGCAGGCAAGGCTTTTCTATGGCCGAACTACAATCCCACTGCCAAGAGCACCTTCCAATATATCAAGATCGGCTGTTGGGATACCTGTATTCCCGGAAAAGTCAATAAACTCTGCACTTGTTAAGGTCACAAGGGATGCCACACCTGTAGTAATAATGTTATCATCACAATCTAAAATATTAAGACTGGTTAACGATGCTAATGGGCTAACGTCAAATATAGTATTATCAGACAAATATAAAAGATCAAGGTTAATAAGTAGTGCCAATGGGCTGATATCGGTTATATTATTACGATACAAATATAAATCAGTAAGGTTTGTAAGTTCTGATATCGTGGTCAGCTCACTTATTCCAGTAAAGCCCAAATCTAAGTTAGTAAGGTTTGTAAAGGAGGATAACGGGCTGAAATCTGCAATACTATTACCACCCAAATCCAAAAAAGTAAGATCTGTGATAGTTGGTATTTGATTTATATCAGTTATATTGTTAGAGGACAAATCCAAATACCAAAGATTTGAAAGAGAGTCTATGGGACTAATATCGCTAATGTTGTTTCCAGACAAACTTAAATCAGTAAGATTTATAAGAGAGGTTAGTAGGCTTATATCAGTTATGTTGTTATTATTTAAGCTTAAGCTTTCAATGCTGGTAAGGGTTGACAGTATACTTAAGTCTGTGAAGTTATTATTATCCAAACGCAGGGTACTAAAACCTGTTAGGGACGCCAAAGGGCTAACATCGCTTATGTCATTATAATTCAAATATATATAACTAAGGCTAGTGAGGTTTTCAATACCTGAGATATCAGTTATATTGGAACTACTGCCGAATAACCAAGTTAATTCATCAACATAAGTCACATTGCTATTGTTTACTACAGCAGCAAGATTTGGGTCGGCAAATGTAAGGCTTGAAAGTAAAATCCCCTCTCTTGGTTCTTCTTTGAAAAGATCAGGACATCCGGTTAAAACAAATAATGCAGATAAAATAATTATGAACCACACAATATTTTGATTTTTTGAAATCATATTTTTTCCTCAAAACTTTGTATTTATTGAAAGAGATATATCACATAATTGTTTCTATTTCAACATGATTTTGGTTTTCTGATATTATGTATTTTTTTATTGCTAACAGCCTGAGAATGGTTATAATAGGAGTTCTTCCGCTCCGAAGGGTTGATCTATCTTATTGAAGGGTGCAGTCCTTCGTTATTTTATACACCTATAAAAGTAGCGTCTCATCCATATATTTCGCCCTTTCAGGGCTTGGAGAGTTATGGCTTTGTTATAACACAGGGCTTCACCCTGTATTGAAATAAAGCACCCCTTCGGGGCTGATGAAAGATGTAGCATATATAATGAAGCTGTAGAGACGCCCCTATGTGGGCCATTTGTTGTTTTTG
>JGI24023J19991_10001868_pt1 | contig 15765 bp, 12 predicted proteins | sample Cruoilmetagenom1_FD_19991 | JGI IMG/M metagenome (IMG submission 19991) | reverse complement strand
CGCAAGTCATCGCTTGTGAGAGGGCGTTTGCCTCTGTAGAGTTTGCCAAAACACATTTTGGAGAAGACAAAGCTGTAGGAGCCATACCCCCTGAGATACTCAATGTCAACGGTGGAGCCGTAGCACTTGGTCACCCAGTAGGCATGACAGGCACAAGGCTTGTACTTACGGCACTCCATGAGCTTAGAGAACGTGGACTTCAAAGAGGCTTGGCAACTTTATGTATAGGTGGGGGGCAGGGTGCTGCACTGCTACTGGAGGTAGAGTAATGAAATATTTTAATGTAATGACAGATGAACGTGGCATCGCGACATTAACGTTCGATACGCCTAACAGTGCAGTTAATGTGCTTTGTTTTGATGCTCTCTATGAACTTAGAGAACACATTACAGCGTTAGAAGCCAATAATGATGTTAAAGCACTGTTTATAGAGAGTGCAAAAGAGGATATCTTCATTGCAGGGGCAGACATCAATGAGATAAAAGCTTTTAAAGATGAACGTGAGATAGTTTCTAAACTGGAAGAAGGACAAGAGATATTTAACAGGCTTGAAAACCTGCCTTTCCCTACCGTTGCTATGATAGACGGTGCATGTTTAGGTGGAGGACTTGAATTGGCATTGGCGTGTAACTATAGGGTAGCGACCAATGAGGCACATACACGCATCGGTTTGGTAGAAGTCAGTTTAGGCATCATCCCTGGGCTTGGTGGTACGCAGAGACTCCCTTTGCTTGTAGGGTTTACTAAAGCGATAGAACTTATCACTGCGTCTAAGCGTCTTAAGGGAGATAAGGCTCTAAAGCTTGGGCTTGTTGATGCGTCTACGCCTTCTGGTTACTTGGCATTTAAAAAAGAAGAGTACATCAAAGAGATACTTGCTGGTACGCTTGAAGCTACTGTTTCTAAAAAAAGAAAAGGCATCAAGTGGTACGAGAGGTTAGCACCAGTTAAGATGCTCATAGCCAAGATGGCAAGAAATGCTGTTAACAAAAAAACAGCAGGACACTACCCCGCACCACTACGTGCCATAGATGTACTAGAAGAGACCCTTACGATGTCTCTGGCAGATGGTCTTAAAGTAGAGTTAGAAGTTTTTGCCCCTTTGTCTACTAGTGACATAAGTAAAAACCTTATAGAGCTTTTCTTTACTTCAGAGAGACTCAAAAAAGAGAACTTCTCTTCGGCTAAGCCTAAAAAGGTAGAGAGTGCAGCAGTCGTTGGTGTAGGTACGATGGGGTCTGGCATCGCTTGGGCACTTTCTTCAAAAGACATACCTGTAAGACTGGGAGCCAGAAAGATGCCTAGCATCGCAAAAGCCATGTCTAAGATGATGAAGAGTTTTGAGAGTATTAAAAGACGTGGGCGATTAACTGACCGTGAGATAGGTCTCAAGATGGATAGAGTGACATATACGACAGACATGACAGGTTTGAGCGATGTAGATATCGTAGTAGAGGCAGTGAGTGAAGACCCAAATGTTAAACAAAAAGTTTTTGCAGATTTAGAGACTAGAGTAGATGAAGCGTGTATCATCGCTACGAATACTTCTTCGTTAGACATTAGTACTTTGGCTACAGAAACGGCACATCCTAAGCGTTTTGTGGGGATGCACTTTTTTAACCCCGTACAGGTGATGCCTCTTGTTGAGGTCATAGCAGGAGAGAATACATCTGATGAAACGGTGGCTACAGTAGTAAAGTTAGCCAAAAGGTTAGGTAAAACACCCATAAAAGTAAGTGAGTGTGCAGGTTTTTTAGTCAATCGTACACTGCTACCATACTTGAACGAGTCAGCCAAAATGTTCGAAGAGGGTGAGAATATAGAACATATAGACAAAATCCTCACTGATTTTGGTATGCCAATGGGGCCTTTTACTTTGGCTGATGAGGTAGGTATAGACATAGGTGAAAAAGTATCAAATATACTTTACGAGGCCTATGGTGAACGTATGAAACCTGCTAGTATACTTTCGTATATGACCGAAAAAGAGTGTTTAGGTAAAAAAACAGGTAAAGGCTTCTACCTACACGAAGGTAAAAACAAAGCACATAATGATCACATCAACGAACTGCACCAAACTAAGCCATCACTAGATGAACATACCATCTTAGACAGAGCCATCCTCATCATGGTAAATGAAGCTGCGAAATGTTTGGAGGAGGGTGTGGTAGATAATGCACAATACTTAGACATGGCGATGGTTATGGGTACAGGTTTTCCAGCGTTTAGAGGAGGGCTTTTAAGGTATGCAGATAGTGAAGGGCTAGAGAGTATAGTGGCTAGACTTAGAAAGCTTGAAGAGGAGTATGGGGAGAGGTTTGCTCCTGCTGGGTTGTTGGTGGAAATGTGTGAGGATGGTGAGAGGTTTTATGGTTAGCCTTTACATATAAATAAAATTTAGATATAGTAATGTATAAAAATGATGTACAAAGGCTAAACATGCACAGAACACAGATATATTTTGAAGAGCCATTTTTTGAAGAACTCAAACGACAAGCCAATACCCTTGGTATTTCTCTTTCTGCATATATAAGAGAGACACTTAAAAAAGATATCGAAGAGAAGAAAAAAAAACCATCGTCTGTAGATTTGTCTAACTTTTCTGGAATGTGGGAAGATAGAGAGATAACACAAGAGTCGTTAAGAAAAAAAGCTTGGAAATGATAGTTCTAGATACCAATGTTCTTATAGAGATACTCAAAGGTAATAAGGAAACCACTCAAAAAGTAGAATCACTTACAGAGACTTTGTGCATCTCATCTATCACCGTGATGGAACTTTACTATGGAGCGTTAAACAAAGTAGAGTTAAATAAATTAGAAAAGTTTGTTTCACTCTTTGATATTATCCACCTAAATGAAAACATATCTAAATCTTCTACCAAGCTCATAAAAAGCTATGCCAAAAGTCATAGCCTTGACATACCAGATAGTCTCATAGCCTCTACTGTGTTGGAGAGTGATGCGGTGTTGTTGACGTATAACTTGAAAGATTTTAAATATATAGAGGGGATGAAGCTATTATAGGTAAATTGCTTATGGAACTTTGGAAGTGAAGACCTTAGTCTCACCAATATTTGTACAACATATAGTTTTATGTGGGATTAAAGTCTCCACTTCCATATTAATCAAAGGAACCAGATGGGTAATTTTATAAGAGAAATCATTAATACAAAGATTAACTTTTTGAAACATGCATATAAGTCAAATAAGATGATTAATCATCAAGGTGTAAAAGGGTCTTTGAATGAAATATTATTGTTGGAAATTATTAGAGATGTAATCCCCAAGAAATATAAATTGGCTAGAGGTATTATCTAAGATTATGATGGTAAACAATCTAATGAAAGTGATATTATAATTTATGATGAGTCTATATTACCTACGCTTCTTTTTGGTAATGACTTAGGCTTTGTACCATCTGAGTCAGTGAAGTATTTATATGAAGTTAAAAGTACATTAAAAGCCAATGAATTGAAAACAACGATTGATAAATTTAAGAATTCAAATAACTTGAAAGGCTATGGGGCAATTAATGTTTTATTTTCTTTTTCTAGTGATTTAAAAAAAGATATAGAATTAGAAAGATATTATAAATTAGATAAAGATAACTTTTTCATAAGACCATCTATACAGGTATTTACTGTGAGTAATAAAGTTTATTACTTTCATCATGTAGAAAAAGTTTTTTTGAAAGAACTTATGGATAAAAATGAATTTGCAAAATTAGCAGCCACAAATATAATGCAAACAAATAATGGAGAAATTAAGATAGGCGAACAAACTTTAAAATTTTCTTCTGATACTGATATATCTTTTGAAGTTGATGGTGATATTATAATAAATGATTTAAATTATGAAGAAATTTATATTACATTTTATAAATGGTATGGTATTGACACTAGTATAGATAATTGTGAGATTTTATCTTTACTATCTGGTGTATCCAATACTCTGTCTCAAGAAAAGTTTGGAAAATATTTGATGAGTTCATGTCAAGATATGAAATGTTTTGCACATTGTGTCAAAGATATGTGGGAGAATATTAGTTTTATACATACAGATTTTAATGGATATAACTATAGTGACTTTAGTGAAATTACTTTTACTTTTATTTCAGATAAAATTAATGGACATATGGTGAAAATTAATAAAGGATAATCTCTCTATACTCCACACCAAACCCACACCCTAAGTAGTATCATAAATTATAAACAAATTTAGGAGGCACCCATGGGACTTTTACTTTTACTCGTAGTAGCTATTGCATTGGCATATTTTTCTGCTCCATTGTGGGCTTGGTTTGTGGCTTTTGCTTTATTTTTATTGGGCTGTGGGGCATCATGGTTGTGGTTTGTGCCTCTTGTTGCAGTTGCTGGGGTACTCTTACATAAACCTACACGAGTGAAACTCATCACCCAAAACCTCTTCAACTTCATAGAAAAAAATGGTTTACTCCCCAAGATATCTGACACTGAAAAGGCAGCGCTTAGGGCTGGTGATGTGTGGGTAGAAGGTGAGCTTTTTTCTGGGAAACCTGACTTTAAAAAGATCTTTGCAAACCCGTACCCTAAACTTAGTGATGAAGAACAAGCTTTTATAGACAATGAGGTAAATGAAGTGTGTGCTATGACTTCAGACTGGGATGTGTTTGAGAAGCGTGATTTGCCTAAAAAAGTGTGGAAATACCTTAAAAAGAAGAAGTTCTTAGGGATGATCATCCCCAAAGAGTATGGTGGGCTTGGGTTTTCTGCGTATGGACACTCTTGTGTCATAGAAAAGTTGGCTACGCATTCTCAAGTACTTGCCATTACCGTGATGGTACCAAACTCACTTGGTCCTGCTGAACTACTACTGCACTATGGTTTAGATACTCAAAAAGAGCACTACCTACCAAGACTGGCTGATGGACGGGACATTCCTTGTTTTGCACTGACTGAACCCGAAGCGGGTTCAGATGCAGGTTCCATACAGTCTGAGGGTGTAGTGTTTAAAGATAAAAAGGGAAAGACGAAGATACGTCTTAATTTTGAGAAACGTTACATAACGCTTTCATCTATTGCCACGGTGATAGGACTTGCATTTGTACTGAAAGATCCTGAAAACATTTTAGGTAAAGGTGAGGATTGGGGCATTACATGTGCGTTGGTTGATGCTAAAAGTAAAAGGGTTGACCAGACAAAAAGACATGACCCTCTAAATGTACCTTTTGTCAATGCGCCACTTCTAGGAAAAGATGTTGTCATTGGGATAGATGATGTCATTGGTGGAGAGTCAGGTCTTGGTAAGGGATGGCAGATGCTTATGGAGTCGTTGGCTGTGGGACGTGGTATCTCCTTACCGAGTACAAGTACAGGTGCCTCTAAACTAGCTACTTATGTGGCTTCGACGTACTCTGTGGTTCGTTATCAGTTTGGGCTTAGCATCGCTAAGTTTGAGGGGATAGCTGAAGTCTTAGGGCATTTGGGTGCCAGTACTTATATGCTTGATGCAGCCAAGACTTTTACATTAGGTGCCATAAACGATGGGAAAAAGCCAGCGGTTGCCAATGCCATTATGAAGTATCAAAGTACAGAAATGTTTAGAAAAAATGTCATAGATGCGATGGACATACAAGGAGGAGCTGCCATAAGTAGAGGCCCCCGTAACCTTTTGGCTCATGCTTACTTTGGTGCGCCCGTTGCCATTACGGTGGAGGGTGCGAACATTATGACACGTACGCTCATCATGTTTGGACAGGGAATGATACGTTGTCATCCTTATGCTTACTCTCAGATAGAGGCATTGGAAGCTGGTAATGTGAAAGCTTTTGATGAATTACTTTTTTCTCATATAGGGCATGTGACTCGAAACAAAGCAAGAGCTTTTGTCTTAGGGTTGACAAGAGGATATGCTCATAGGACTGCGAGTACAGGTGTAGTAAAACGTTATGAGCAAAAACTTGCATGGGCATCTGCAAGGTTTGCGTATTTGTCTGATGTGGCATTAGGACTGTTGGGTGGAACCCTTAAACGTAGAGAGTCAGTCTCCGGACGTTTTGGTGATATCTTGGCGCAGATGTATCTCATTACTGCGGCACTAAAACGTTTTGAGGTAGAAGGACACAACAAGAATGATGAACTATTTTTAGAAGAGTCAGTAGAAGATGCCTTTGGAAAGATCGATATAGCCTTTAAAGGTATACTTGAAAATCTAGCTTCTGGAGTACTGGGCATTCCTTTTAAACTATTGGGATTTTATGTGCGTTTAAATCCTATGGGAAAAACCATTAAAGATAAAAGTCTGCACCGTATAGCAGCAGCTATGTGTGAAAATGACAGCGTAAGAGAACGTGTGTGTTCCAATATGTATAGGGGTAAGAGGGCACAACAACTTTTAAACGCCACACATGCCATGCAAGGAGCGAAAGCCTTACTGGATAAAGAGAAAAAAGAAGAGCCTTTCACAGAAGATGAACAAAGACAACTAGAAGAGGTAAGAGCCTTACAACATGAGATCATTACGGTGGACTCTTTTTTACATGAAGATTATTTTTCTCAAAACACTACGGTTAAGGAGACTTAATCATGCGATTGGGACTTAGGTTGTCTTCCATGGTCATCGGGTTAGTGCGTAAGTTCTCTGGTGCGAACATCACTGTCTCAGGAGAAAAACTGCCAGACTCTCCCATACTCTTTGTGGCCAATCACTTTACACGTTTTGAAACGTTTATCGTACCACATATACTTTACAAGATACATGGAAGATCTTCTCGTTCTTTAGCAGATGATGCCGTGTTTGTAGGATGGTTAGGTAAGTATATGCGATGGGTAGGTACTGTCTCTAACAAACATAAAGCCCGAGACTGCATCATCGTAGAAGACTTACTTGCTGGGAAAGATGACTGGGTCATCTACCCTGAGGGCTATATGGTGAAAAACAAACGTATCTCTTTTGACATGGGTGAGTTTTGTACCCATTCACCAGAGTATGAAGGCCCCATACGTACCGGTGCAGCTGTTATGGCACTCAAAACCAAGATCTTACAAGAGCGTGCACGAAAGGATAATGCAGAAACGTTAAAACGTTTTTGTTCCAGTATGGACATAGACAGTAAGAAGATAGACAAAACACTTAACATTAAGATAGTCCCTATCTCGATTACGTATTATCCTATCAGACCAGGGAGAAACCGTTTTTTAACTTGGGTAGACAGCATTGTGCATCAACGTAATACCAGACTTTTTGAGGAACTTGAAATAGAGGTAAACCTTTTGATGGATGCACATATGAATCTACGGTTTGGTAAACCTATAGCACTAGATCATTACTTGGACGGGTGGCTGAAAGAGGGCGGAGACTTATATGATGAAAAGGAGGTAAATACCTTCATAGATGCTCAAAGAAGAGTACTTACCAATGACATGATGCAAAGGGTGTATTCTCAAATGCAGATACATTTTGACCATATGTTCATCCTCTCTTTGGTGACGATGCCCACACTGAAAGTGTGTCCTTCTTACCTTAAAACACTCATCTATAAAAATGTACGAGAGTTGCGAAAACTTGAGGGTTACAATGTACATGCAGAGCTACAGCAGGAACTTTTTAAACTCATACTTGATGATACGTACGAACCTTTTAACTCTGCTGTGGAACTTGCTATCGAACAAAAGATACTTTTTAGAGACAGTGAGGGTGAGTATCTGTTTGACAGATCTTTACTTGAAAAAGAGTACCCTTTCCATGAAGTCAGAGTGAAAAATACCCTGCAAGTCATCTTACATGAGATCAAATGGCAAGAACCCATCGTTGAGATGGCAAAGCAGGACAGTCTGTATAGTGAACAAGCGTTAAAAGAAGATAACTTTAAGCACTTACGTCAAAGTGAATGGGCGTATTTTGAAGAGGAGTACAAAACCTACCTTGATAGTGAACCTCCAACACAGGACAAAGGTGCACCCATCATCCTTTTTGATGCGAAAAATGAAGTAGGGTTGGTTTTCTCCCATGGGTACATGGCAGCACCCAAAGAGATAGCTTCTTTGGCAGAGTATCTTTTTGAAAGAGGTATCAACGTGTATGTACCTAGACTTCGTGGGCATGGTACAGACCCCAAAGCTTTACTAACTGTGAGAGCAGGTGACTGGGAGAGAGACTTTGAACGTGCATTTACAGCCATGAGACAAGTGTGTTCCAAAGTTTTTATAGGAGGATTTTCTACAGGAGGACTTCTGGCACTTATACATGCAGCACAGTACGAAGTAGATGGGGTCATCGCTGTCAATTCAGCATTAAAGTTACATGACTTACGTGTCAGTTATGTTGTGCCAACCTTACACTTTTTTAATGAGATGATAGCCCATCTCAACGCAAAAGGCATACTTGAATGGATAGATAACTCTGACACAGAACAACCTTTGGTAAATTATCACAAGCATCCGCTTGCTTCAGTTTCACAGTTAGAGAAAGTTATGTCTAAAGTAGAAAATACTTTAAAAAAAGTCACGGCTCCCATACTTGTCATCCAAGGTGACAATGACCCTACTGTCAAAAGTGAAAGTGCAAAATTCATTTATGATAAGGTGAAGTCAAAAGATAAAAAGTTATTGATTCTCCCTAGAGAAAAACATAGTATTTTGGCAGATGAAAGCTGTGATGAGGTATTTCAAGCTGTTGCAGAGTTTATTGAACGTCATTGAATATGATTTTATGGTATGATTCAGCAAATAGTTAGAGGATGTAAAAATTAAGATGGATAAGTGTTATTGTAAAAGTGGATTAGATTTTTCGGTGTGTTGTGAGCCTATGTTAAGAGTAGATAAAGTACCTGTAAGCGCATTGGAACTGATGCGCTCACGTTATGCAGCCTACTGTATAGGTGATGTCAATTATCTTCAAGCTACCACACACGATCATACTTGGAGTGATGAAGAACTCAAATTCATACAAGACTGGGCAGATAATAGCATTTGGCAGCACTTGGAGATAGTCGCATTTGAAGATGAAATGGTTGAGTTTAAAGCCTACTATATTTTTGATGGTAAACAACATTTACACCATGAGAAATCGACTTTTTTGAAGGTCAATGACATGTGGAAGTATGTAGATGGTGAAATCTATGAAGATAAAGTGGCATTTTTACGAAATGAAAAATGTATTTGTGGTTCTGGTGATAAATATAAGCGTTGTTGTTTTAAGAAATTAAGTGATAAAAATACTTAGTGTGTGGTGTATTTGAACACATAGAATTCATCGTAAATCATATCAACGAATCTTCATACTAATTCAATCTATATTTACCAAAGCTCTGCTATATTAATCCCAATATAGCAAAGGTAAAAAATGTCAGAAGAACCCAAACTCAAACCACAATTTACACACTTACATCTCCATACAGAATATTCCCTACTTGATGGTGCAAACAAAATAAAAGCGCTTGCCAAAAAGATAAAAGAGCAGGGTATGACCTCTGTTGCTATGACTGACCATGGTAACCTGTTTGGGTGCATTGACTTTTATAATACCATGCGCAAAGAGGGCATCAAGCCTATCATCGGTATGGAAGCGTATGTTCACAACCAAGATGAACTTGGTGACAAGTCTGTACGTCAGCGTTTTCACCTCTGTTTGTATGCAAAAAATGATGTAGGGTATAAAAACTTGATGTACCTCTCTTCTCAAGCGTATATCAAAGGGTTTTACTATTATCCACGTATCAATTGGGAGTTACTCAAAGAGAACTCAGAAGGGCTTGTCTGTTCATCTGCTTGTTTACAAGGTGAAATAAACTGGAACCTTAACCTTTCAGAACGTAACCTCAAGTTTGGGGCAAAAGGGTATGATGAAGCAAAACGTGTTGCACTCAAATACAAAGAGGTGTTTGGAGATGACTTTTACTTAGAACTTATGCGCCATGGTATCGGCGATCAACACCGTATAGACAAACAAATCATCAAACTCTCTCAAGAGACTGGCATCAGGATAGTGGCTACCAATGACACCCACTATACCAATCAACCTGACGCTGATGCTCACGAAGCGTTTATGTGTATCGCGATGAACAAACTCTATGATGATCCAAACCGTTTACGTCACTCAGTACATGAGTTTTATGTGAAGTCACCAGAACAAATGGCAGCACTTTTTGCAGACATCCCTGAAGCCATAGAAGCCACACAGGAGATAGCAGACAAATGTAACTTAGAGATAAAACTTGGTGACCCAACGCCTCCTAACTTTAAGTTTGCCAGAGAACGTGCAGCAGAGTCAAACATCGTCATGCCTGAGCCGGATGTGGAGTATTCGTTAGAAAACGATATCGTACTTTTTGTAGAAGAGTCTAAAAGAGGATTGGAAAAACGTTTAAAGATTGTTCCTCAAGAGAAGCACCAAGAGTACAGAGACAGACTGCAAGTAGAGATGGATATCATTAATTCTATGAAGTTCCCAGGTTATATGCTTATCGTTTGGGACTTTGTGGATGCAGCAAAACAAATGGGTATACCTGTAGGGCCAGGACGTGGTTCTGCTGCTGGTTCTCTTGTGGCATTTTCGTTAGAGATCACCGATATTGACCCGATGCCTTATGGTTTACTTTTTGAGCGATTTTTGAACCCTGAACGTATCTCCATGCCAGATATCGATATGGACTTTTGTCAGGCACGTCGTCAAGAGATACTAGACTACGTGGTGGATAAATATGGTCGTGTGAACGTGGCACAAATCATCACGTTTGGTAAGTTACTTGCAAAAGGGGTCATACGTGATGTGGCACGTGTACTTGACATGCCTTACTCCAAAGCAGATGCGATGGCAAAACTCATCCCTGATGAGTTGGGTATCGACCTCAAAGGTTCTTACGAGAAAGAGCCTAAGATAAAAGAACTACTAGAGAGTGACCCCCAAGCAAAACGTACGTGGGAATATGCACTGGCTTTAGAAGGGCTCAATAGAAATGCAGGAACTCATGCCGCAGGTGTGGTTATCTCCAATGAACCGCTTTGGCAAAAAACGCCACTGTTTAAGCCAACAGGACTAGACACGCTGGCAACACAGTACAGTGGTAAGTATGTGGAAGATGTGGATCTCATCAAGTTTGACTTCCTTGGACTTAAAACACTTACCGTCATAGAAGAAGCATTACAACTGGTAGAACGTCGTCACGGAAAACGCATTAATTTTGTGGAAGAGAACATTGAAGACCCTGCTGTGTATGAATATATCTCTACGGGTGAGACACTAGGACTTTTCCAGATAGAGTCAGCAGGAATGCAAGACCTTGCTAAGAAGCTTAAGCCAAACGGTTTTGAGGATGTCATTGCGATGCTCGCACTTTACCGTCCAGGGCCGATGGAGTCTGGGATGCTAGATGATTTTGTGGAGCGTAAACATGGACGTCAAAAAATTACCTATGCTTTCCCAGAACTTGAAGAGATACTGAAACCTACCTATGGGGTCATCGTGTATCAAGAACAGGTTATGCAAATCGTACAGACCATTGGTGGTTTTAGTCTTGGTGGTGCGGACTTAGTACGTAGGGCTATGGGTAAAAAAGTCAAAGAAGAGATGGATAAACTCCAAGGAGAATTTGCTGACGGTGCAGTAAAAAAAGGATTTGACAGACAAAAAGCTTTTGAACTGTTTGATCTGATTGTAAAGTTTGCTGGGTATGGTTTTAACAAATCTCACTCTGCAGCGTACGCGATGATAACCTTTTACACCTCTTACTTAAAGCACTATTACCCGACAGAGTTTATGGCAGCTATCTTGACACTAGAAAAAAACAATACTGACAAAGTAGTAAGATATGTAGATGAAGTGAAACGCATGGGGATGAAGCTTCTTCCTCCAGACATCAACAAATCTGGGCTTGTGTTTGAAGCACGTAACATTGAGGGTGATGAGGTTGTTATGTTTGGTATGGGTGCCTTAAAAGGTGCTGGAGATATCGCTATCAATACCATGATCGAATCCAGAGGAGATACGGAGTTTAAAGATCTTTCTGATTTTGTTTCTCGTATAGATTCAAGTAAGGTCAATAAAAGAGTGGTTGAAACACTGGTGAAGGCAGGAGCATTTGATAGTTTTGGTTACAGCCGTAAAGCGATGTTGTCTCAACTAGAAGATATCATAGACATGGCTAAAAAAGCAGGTGATGCGAAGAAACAAGCCGTAAATTCACTTTGGGGTGATGATGAAGAGATGACTTCAGTGACCCTTGAGCTTACAAATATGCCAGAATTTGAGCCTATGGAAGTCTTGGAGATGGAAAAAGAGTCACTAGGCTTCTACGTTTCAGGACACCCACTGGATAAATACCGTGAAACATTAGATGAAATAAACTACACTCTAAGTTCAGAGATAGACGATTTAGCAGATGGTTCACAAGCGATGTTCATAGGAAAGATAGAAGGTATCACAGAAAAGATATCTAAGAAAGGTAACAAGTTTGGTATAGCCAACATCATGGATTTACATGGAAACATCGAACTCATGCTTTTTGAAAACCGCTTAAAAGAGTTAGAAGAAGATTTTGATCTTACTAAGCCCATCGCCTTTAAAGTTAAGATCACTAAAGACGGCGACTTCACACGTATGAATATACTTAAAATTTCAAGTATAAAAGATGCGAAAAAGACCAAAGTAAAAGTAGAAAAAGAAGTAAGACACGTCGAAGAGCCAGTACAACCCCCACTCATACTCTCACTCAATCTTATGCCTGATGCTAAAACGGTAGAAGAACTCATGTGTCTTGTAGAACGACATCCTGGGAAACGTCCATTAGAACTTCATATTAAGTCTAAATTAGCAGATGTCATCATAGAGTCTAAGATGAAAGTCAGTGAATTGATACTTGAAGAGGCTAAGGAGATAGGGGTTTATTTGGAGGAATCGCTTAGTGTTTCAGGGTAAAATAAGCTAGGGTAATCAGCTTAGAATGCATTTAATTATATTAATTAAATAGGTCAATTAACCTCAGTTTTATATATAAAGATTATAATTCTTAATTATCAATTTAAGGGGATACAATGAAATTAATTAAAGGTTTATTTACAATTGTCGGTGCTATAGTTGTGATAGGTGCCATTATCGGTGCTGTACTTCTAGGACCAAAAGTAGCAAAACTAGACAGTCAGGCATTACCAGAGTATATGAAAATGTTTGACAAAGTACTGACAACGGGCGACCCAGCTAAAGGTATGATACGTAAAGTAAAAATGGTTATACCTGAAGATATGACTAAAGAAGAAGCATTTGAAAATGCACTTGATATTATGGATGAAGTAGCGTCTGAATTTGGAATGGCAATGGTCGACAGTAAAACAATGCCAAGAAATGGTAAACTCTTTAAAGATGGTGGACTTCTTACACATATTCGTTCATATTGTTCTCCATATATTGCCGACATATTCTTAGCACATTCAGCTGAATTTATAGGGTTTATGCCATGTAGAATTGGGTTTATTGAAGAGCCTAATGGTGATATTTATATTTATACAATGAGTATGGAACTTATGATTAATGGTGGCTATACACTTCCTCCTAAATTACTTACTCTTGCTAATGAAGTAAGATCTGGTATGTATACTATGATGGAAAAAGCTGCTGCAGGTGACGAATAATATCTTTCAACCCCTATCTCGCTTGAGATGGGGCATCACATACACTTTCTATATATAACTACTCCATAACAAACTCCCATATCATCACAATCAGATTAGAAAGATCGCCATCGTCTGTGTAAAATCGTTTGTTATCCATATAACACTAGCCAATAAAATATACTTTATTAAAATAATATATCTTCTTAATTTTTTATTTGATAGACTTAAAGATACACTACAATCAATACAAGGGGTAAAATGATGAAAATGAATAAATTAGTACTAGCGTTTATGCTAGCCATGGGTGTGTCACAAGCAGATGTTCAGTCAAATATGGCAGAAACACTACTTACAGCAGAACTGCAAGGTTCTGAAGGCAATAAAGAGATAGCTCTTGATGGATTGGTTAAAAAGCTTGATACCATAGGGTACTCAACGGTTGCAGCCAATAAAAATATTCAGGTGCATTATTACAATAAATTTGAAGAGAAAAACGTAGAAATGATTTCTTTCTTTGGTGTGATAAACAAAGAAAAAATTAGACCTTTAATACTCGCAAATCCTGATTTTGGTGCGTATGCACCCTTTAACTTTTTAGCCTACAAAACACTTGATATTGAACAAGATGATAATACATGGTATGGACACCTTGCACCAAATACAATGTTAGATATTATCGGTGAAAAAGATGAAGGTAATAGAAAAGCATTTACTGATATGGTAGGTTCTTTAGACACTCTTATCAATAAAGAGATGACACCAGCTATGACAAAGAGGTTTGAACACACAAAACCACTTCCGACATACGGACTTACAAAATTAGTAAAAAAGTTTGAAAAGCCTGATGATTTAGAAGAGTTTGTAGAAGAATTTGTCATGGATCATGACGGACGTTTTTCCAAACATGACTTTATCATCGCAGGATTTATTGACTTGAAGTTTGAGTATAACGATATGGATTTAGAGTTTGACAAATATGATGCTTATTGGGTATCACTTCTTTGTCACTTTAAATTTTCTAACTCTATCTTCAACAGAGGTATCCCTGAAGCGGGTATGTTTGCGCCATGTTCTGTGTACTTTTACATCCCTAAAGGAACCAATGAACTTCACGTTGGGTATGCAAGTGTAGATAACTGGATCAATGCACTTAATTTTAAAGACCAAAAACGTATAGACTACATGAAAGCAATCGATGCTGAGGTTGTAGAAACATTTAAAGAGATGGGCTTTGTAACAGTAGACCAAGGAGCAAATGCAAAAGTTTCAAATGTGATTTCATCTGACAATCAAAATGCAGAACTCAAAGCACTGAAGGCAGAACTTACTAAAATAAAAGCAGAACTTGAAGCACTTAAAAAAAGCACTAACACCAAATAAGTAAGTGAGAATTTTCTCTGTCCTTTGGAGTTTGGGGACAGAGATTTGAAATTTTGGGAGTATATATAGATTAACATGGTTTGGAGACTAAATTTATCTATATGAGTATAATATGTATGTTAATTACTCAATGTTTTTGAAGGAAGGGGGCTCCCAAAATTCAAATGGTAAAGTTTATTTTTTATTCTGATGTACCTCCTTCTTGGTTAGTTTCATTTGTATCGATGATTGCTACTTGTTTTTCAGCTTGCGCATCAAGGGCAATGGTTGTTACAGTAAACTCTCTTTTTATTTGATTTTCATTGGCTTGTGTAGTCATCGTTAGCATAAGTGCTACTGCTACAAGTTGTATCAGTTTTTTTGTCATCTTAATTCCTTTTAAGTCTAATAAATTTTATATCTCAACACACAAATTGTAATTAAAATGTATTACCCTGAAATTACTCAAAAATTAACGAAGTATTACCTCTGGCCTTAGCCTAAATGATAAAAGTACCCTCATTTTGTGTAGTATAGAAACAAATAAATAAGATAAGTTTTGATAACACGTTGTTTAAATAATATGAATATAAAAAAGTGCTAAACTCTCATCACTAACAATCTAAATCAAGGAACACACATGTCAAAATTACCAAAAATTATATGGTCAAAAATCGATGAAGCACCAGCACTTGCTACGTACTCATTACTACCAATCGTAAATGCGTTTACTCAAGCAGCAGGCGTTTCAGTTGTAGAGAGTGATATCTCTCTAGCAGGAAGAGTTCTTGCAGCTATGGGTCTTGCAGAAGACGAACTTT
>JGI24023J19991_10001867_pt1 | contig 15771 bp, 12 predicted proteins | sample Cruoilmetagenom1_FD_19991 | JGI IMG/M metagenome (IMG submission 19991) | reverse complement strand
ATTGCAGCGCGAGATCGGCAAGATCGAGGGCGAGATCGCGAAGGCCGAAAAGAAACTCGGCAACGACGCCTTCATAGCCAAAGCCCCTCCCGAGGTCGTCGACGAGCAGAAAGGCCGCCTGGAAGAAGGCCTCGCCTTGCGCGGCAAGTTGACTGCGGCGTTGTCGCGATTGGCGGGGTAGGGGATGGGATTAAAATAAGGACGTTGCGGTCTCGACGTCCGCTAACCGGTCAAGACCGGTCAGCCGCCGCGCTATGGGGGAATGGCCGGGTGAGATCCAATGCGGGCACACGCTCAATTGGGTTAACTTGCTTCGAATTGCAATTAAGGTCATGTACAAGTGTTCGTTGGGCACGACTTTGGGATTCATTGCAATGGATGTAGAAGGTGCGAATGAGACAGACGTCAGAGAGGAAGTTGCAGCGCCGCTTCTTACATTGCTTGGTTATCAGCGAGGCACTGAGAACGATATTCTCAGGGAATTTTCCATTTCATATGGCCGCAATTTTCTAGGCCGAAAAAAGAATGACGACCCTCCTCTTCGTGGCAGGGCAGACTACGTGCTTTCGGTGACCGGTGCGGGTAGATGGGTTCTCGAAATTAAGTCGCCATCAGAGGACATCACGCAGGATGAAATTGACCAAGCTATTTCATACGCCCGGCATCCAGAAGTTTCGGGAACCTACGCGGCAGTTCTGAATGGAAGACGGCTGGTTGTGCTTCATAACACTCAGAGATCATGCGACGAACCTATAGTTGATATAGAGGTTACCTCGCCGGAGGAGCTCTCAAAACAATTGAGCGGCCTTCTGTCTTCTGCCGCAATTCGAAGAGATTGCAGACCACCAGCGGTCGATTTGGGTTTGCCCCTGTCGGATGGCTATAGGTCGAACTCGAACGTCATTGGCGGTTCAATCTCATATTCAGATTTTTGGTGGGAATGCAATTTTCCTTTGCCCGACAAGGAAAGAGCAGATGTGGACGAAATGTGCCGAAGACTTTCAAGCTTTCGCTCTACGATCACCGGTGGTCGCATTTGGAGAGACAACAGCTCACGGATCATAGCCAAACTAACGTGGGAGTCGCCCCACGAGGTGATGCTGAAATTTGCTCAAGAAAAGAACCTAATGGACATTGAATATGTGTCTCTTGATGAAACAATATCGAGTGATCCAGCAAGTCCGACAGTCTTTGATGTTTTTGGCAGTGTGAGCGTCAGCGAAGGCGAAACACTGTTTGATATAGTTCGCTGGGACACGCAATCGGCCGGGATTGCAATGTCTATGAATTATCGAGGCCAAGCGATGGGTTATTTAAAGGAGCGAATTTTCAGCGGGCGTTTTCAAGCGGAGTACGAGCAGAATTTTCCGGCGGCACCTATGATAAGAATGAACATGTATGCTATGGGCGTGTTTGAGGTGGTGCTTGACGATAGGTAGTGGGTGGCATCGAGTATGATGTGAAGGGTTATTCCCTGGCCGAGTCGGCGATGATCTCGTCATGGCTACACCCGGACCGAGCGCAACTTCTTCGCATAGCCGGCAATCGCTCAGGGGCAGACTTCTCAGGCGCCTTTATGGGCACCCGACCAAATCCCGCGCCTACAAAGTATGCGCCTCGGACAAAACGCTGGGGCTGAAGCGGATTTCGGGGCGCACTGTTTGGCCGGGCAGGGGGACGGTTGGGCGCCGGGTTTGCGCCGGGGTGGGCATCGTCCAGGGCGCCGTGAGCTCGGCAGGGCGGCTAGCGGTCGAGGCCACACCGACGGCAATGACGCGGTGATCGAGATCGCTCGGCCAAAGACGTTGGCTGGCTTATTGATGGCAGTGCGCGTCGGCGCCCGGGTTCAGTCCAGGCGGGGTCGAGACGTGGACCCTTAGCGCCGGGTTTTGCGGGCTGCCTTTCTCTTCTTCTTGGCCGGAGCCTTCTTCTTGGCGACTTTACGCTTGACCGATGCCTTCCGCCTGGCCGGCGCCTTCTTTTTGGCGACCTTCCGCTTGGCCGGAGCCTTCCGCTTGGCCGGAGCCTTCCGCTTGGCCGGTGCCTTCTTCTTGGCAACCTTGCGCTTGGCCGGCTTCTTCTTGGCCACCTTTTTCTTCGCGGCCTTCTTGGCGCGCTTGATCTTGATCTTGATTTTTTTCGCGGCTTTTTTTCTTCGCGGCTTGGGGGCGGAAAGCAGGGCCTCCGTGATTCGCTTGGATGCGGATATCAGCGCCATCATCTCGCTTTCGGAGGCCTGTCTGAGCCTTGTGAACTCATCCTCCGATTTCTGCCGCAGAGTGCCCAGTTCCCGTTCGATCGCTTGCACCTTGGTCCATACGTCCTCGGACATTGCGCCGCGTTGGACGCTTTCCTGGAGCGCGAGCATGCCTTTGACGATCCCATCGGTGGCCGATCTGATATGCGCGGCGGCCTGATCGGTCGCCCGGGCCATCTTGGTCATTTCCTGCTCTACAGCTTCGCGAACCTTGTTTGCATCTGCCATGTCGAGTTCCCCCTACGAAAAGTCACGCCTAAAGGATGCTAACCGCCGTCTACGCCAGCAGTCTATGCCAACCGCACTCTAAAGGATATCGCGTTACAAGACCCAAGTGGAAGCTCACACCTTGCCGAATAGACGCCTCTATGCGTCCGCGGCCCAGTTTCGCTCCTACAGGATATGCGCCTCGGATAGGACGCCGGGGCTGAAGCGGATTTCGGGGCTCATAGCTTGGCCGGGCATCGGGACGGTTGGGCGGAGGGTTTGCGCCGGTGTGGGGGATGGCGCAGTGATGCCGCGGGCGGCTTCTGCTTGGGCGCGGAGTTGCGTGAGTAGGTCGGTGTGGCCGGGGAGCTCGCGGATCAGGCGGGTTTTGAGGTCGTCGAGGGCGCGGCTGAAGCCGGTCCAGTCGGCGGCGGGCAGGGTGCCCTGGATGGGGAACGTCACGCCGTCGTAGTAGCGCTTGCCGAACAGCACCAGCATGTAACTCAGGTTGTTGAACAGGTGGCTGTTCGGCACGTCGCCGGCGCTCGGCAGAACGCGGGACCAGACTTCCAGGTTGTCGCGAAGCTGATCCGGAATCTCGATGTCGTTGCGGGCGGCTTCCCAAAACGGGTCGTCGGCGCGGTTGGAGGCGCAGTAGTGGAGCACGATGAAATCGCGAATCTCCGCATACGCCCGCTCGATGACCGTGTTGTAGCGGCGTGCCAGAACCGGATCGAAGGTGCGGTCCGGCAGGTATTGGCCCAAGGCGGCCAGGGAGCGCTGGATCAGGAATATGGCGGTTGATTCCAAGGGCTCGATGAAGCCGCTGGATAGGCCGATGGCCACGCAATTGCCAACCCAACTGCGCCGGGTGCGGCCGACCCGCATGCCCAGGGCGCGCGGCTCCGCCTTTGCCGCGGCGGGGCCCAGGTGGGCGAGGAATTCGGTCATCGCTTGCTCGTCGGTGCGAAAGGCGCTGGAAAACACATAGCCGGTGCCGATGCGCGAATAGAGGGGCACACGCCACGACCAGCCGGCACCGAGCGCCGTCGACTGGGTGAACGGCGGTAGATTGCTCAGGTCTTGGTGCGGAAGCTGCACGGCTAACGCCCGGTCGCAGAGCAAGGATTTTCCATAGGACTCGAACGGCTCGCCCAGAGCCTTGTTGATAAGCAGGCCTTTGAAGCCGGTGCAATCGATGACCAACTCGACCGGATAGCGCCCGCGTTGGCGCAGTTGCAACGCATCGACGAAGCCCTTCTCGCCGACCTCCACCTCGTCCACATCGTCGAGAACATGTTCGACGCCGCGGCCCATCGCGATCTCCTTGAGGAGTCCGGCGAACANTCCCGCATCCAGGTGATAGGCATAGCGGACATCGCCATCGTCGGGCTTCTTNTGCACACCGCGCGGGGCNCGGCCGGCGTTGATCAGGGCCGTTGACGGGGTCAGGGCATCGGTGGCGTCCCCGCGTCCGTCCGGATTTCCAAAGGCGTGGAAGTAGTAGCCGGTGCTATTGCCACGGATCTCGCTCGTGACCCCTTGGAAGGGGTGAATATAGTCGGCAGGCGTGCCGTCGGCGGCAACATCCCAGTTGACGAAGCGCACGCCCATCTTAAACGAGCCATTGCAGCGCAGGAGAAACTCATTCTCGTCAATCCCCATTTCCTCCAGCCAGGCGCGCATGGCGGGGACGGTGGCCTCGCCGACGCCGACCGTCGGGACGTTGGGCGATTCGACCAGGGCGATACGCGGGCCCGGCCGATTCGGCTGCTGGCCAAAGCGGGTCGCCAGGTAGACGGCCGCCATCCAGCCGGCGGTACCGCCGCCGACGATGGTGATATTTTCGATCTGGTTGCCCACGAAGGCCTCCTAGCGTTATGCGTCGTCCCGTTATGCACCATTCGTACTGGAGGGTTGCCGAAAAAACCTTGGAGGGGACTTGGCCCCACCGCTATTCTTCTTACCCCTGCCAAAATCGCTCACGCGAAACCGCGAGGATAACGCGCATGCCCCTGGATACCAAGGCAAAGCCGGCCTTTGACAAGTCGAAACTGCCCAGCCGCCATGTCTCCGTCGGCCCGGCTTCGGCGCCGCACCGCTCGTATTATTACGCCATGGGCATGACCAAGGACGAGATTGCCCAACCTTTTGTTGGCGTCGCCACCTGCTGGAACGAGGCGGCGCCCTGCAACATCTCCCTGGCCCGCCAGGCCCAGGTCGTGAAAAGGGGCGTCAAAGCGGCCGGCGGCACCCCTCGCGAGTTCACCACCATCACGGTGACCGACGGCATCGCCATGGGCCATGCGGGTATGAAGTCGTCCCTGGTCAGCCGCGACCTGATCGCCGATTCCATCGAGTTGACCATGCGCGGCCACTGCTATGACGCTCTGGTCGGCCTGGCCGGATGCGACAAGTCGCTGCCGGGCATGATGATGGCCATGGTGCGCCTCAACGTGCCGTCGGTGTTCATGTATGGCGGCTCGATCCTGCCCGGGCGCTACAAGGGCAAGGATATCACCGTCCAGGACGTCTTCGAAGCGGTCGGGAGTCATTCCGGTGGACGCATGAGCGATGAGGAGTTACACGCGATCGAGTGCGTGGCCTGCCCGTCGGCGGGTTCCTGCGGTGGCCAGTTTACGGCGAATACCATGGCCTGTGTGTCTGAGGCGATCGGCCTGGCCCTGTCCGGCTCCGCCGGGGCGCCGGCACCTTACGAGTCCCGCGATGCCTATGCCGAAGCCTCGGGCGAGGCGGTGATGGCGCTGGTGGCATCGGGCATCCGACCGCGCGATGTGGTTACCCGCAAGGCGTTGGAGAACGCCGCCCGTGTGGTCGCCGCGTCCGGCGGCTCCACCAACGCCGGCCTGCATTTGCCGGCCATCGCCCACGAGGTCGGCATCGACTTCGATTTGCATGCGGTGGCGAAGATCTTCCGCGAGACTCCTTATATCGCCGATCTAAAGCCGGGCGGCCGTTATGTGGCCAAGGATATGTTCGAAATCGGCGGCGTGCCGGTATTGATGAAGGCGCTACTCGATGGCGGCTTTCTGCACGGCGACTGCATCACGGTGAACGGCAAGACCATCGCCGAGAACCTGGCCGATGTAGTGGTCCCCGAGGACCAAGACGTGATCCTGCCGACGGCGCGGCCCCTGACCCCGACCGGCGGCGTGGTCGGTTTGCGTGGCAACCTGGCGCCGGAGGGGGCCATCGTGAAGGTCGCCGGCATGAAGAACCAGAAGTTCCGCGGTCCGGCACGGGTGTTCGAGTGCGAGGAAGATGCCTATGCCGCCGTGGAGCGCCGCGACTACAAGGACGGCGAGGTTATCGTCATCCGCTATGAGGGGCCGAAGGGCGGGCCCGGCATGCGCGAGATGCTGTCCACCACCGCGGCCATCTATGGCCAGGGCATGGGCGACAAAGTCGCGCTCATCACCGATGGCCGGTTCTCTGGCGCGACCCGTGGCTTCTGCGTCGGCCACGTGGGGCCGGAGGCGGCGGTCGGCGGTCCCATCGGCCTGCTGCGCGACGGCGATGTGATCGAGATCGATGCCGAAGCCGGTATCCTGAATGTCGATCTCAGCGAGGCGGAGTTAGCCAAGCGGCGCAAGGCCTGGACCCCCCGCGAGCACGATTATCAGTCCGGCGCCCTATGGCGTTACGCGCAGACGGTCGGTCCGGCCTATCAAGGCGCCGTGACCCACCCCGGCGGAAAGGCCGAGACCCACGTCTATGCCGACATCTGAGGCGGCGCAGTACCGCACCGGCGTGATCTGTCTGGTCTCGGCGACGTTCTTTACCAGCCTCGCCGGGATCCTGTTGCGTTTGGTGGAGGAGGCAGGGGGCTGGCAGATCCTGTTCTACCGGTCGCTGGCCTTCGTCGCCGCCATGCTGCTCTTCATTGCTTGGCGGCACCGCGGGCGCACCCTGACCGCGTTCACCAGCGGCGGCGGTGCCGGTTGGGTGGTCACACTATCGCTGACCGCCGCCTTCATTCTGTTCATCTTCGCGTTGCTGGAAACAACCGTCGCGAACGTCGTCTTCACCGTTAGCCTATCGCCCTTCTTTGCCGCGCTGTTCGCTTGGGTGGCCATGCGCGAAAAGGTGGCGCCGGCGACCTTGGCGGCTATGGCCCTGTCATTGGTCGGCATCAGCTTCATGTTCGGGGATGGCCTGGCGAGCGGCACGGTCTTGGGTAACCTGCTGGCGCTTGGATGTTGTCTCTGCTACTCGGCGGCAATCGTGGCCATGCGCAAGGGCCGGTCGGTGGATATGATTCCGGCCATTTGCCTAGCCGGTGTGGGCAGCGCGATCATCGCCGCCATTGCCGCGCCGGACTTGACCATCAGCCGGCATGATTTGGGCATAGCCATCTTCCTGGGGGTCATGCAATTGGCGCTGCAGTACGTCTTGATTGCCACGGCAACCCGTTATGTACCGGCGGCGGAGGTGGCGTTGATCGGCCGGCTGACCCTGATCATGGCGCCGCTTTGGGTGTGGCTCTTCGTCAACGAGGTGCCCAGTGCGTTGACCCTGGCGGGCGGGTTGGTCGTCCTGCTGGCTGTCACCGGGCAGGGCGTCTTTGCCTTGCGCCGGGCCCGCCGCGCCCCAGCGTAAGCCCCCAGTTCAATTCGGAGACAGGTAGGCATGGCCCGCATTGCCGTCGGTGGCTTTCAACACGAGACCAATACCTTCGCCCCCTCGCCGGCGACGTTCGAGGATTTCGCCCGCGCCGGGGCCTGGCCGGGCCTGACACGTGGCGGGGCGCTTTTCGAGGCGACTGCCGGATTTAATATCCCCATTGCCGGATTTATCGAGACGGCGCGCGCCGACGGACACGAGCTACTGCCGTTATCGTGGGCGCAGGCAACGCCGTCGGCACAGGTGACCGAAGACGCCTTCAATCGAATTCTCGGCCAGATTGTCGGTGACCTGAGAGATCTGCGGCACGTCGATGCGGTTTATCTGGATCTGCACGGGGCCATGGTCTGCGAGCATACGGAGGACGGCGAGGGTGAAATTCTACGCCAAGTGCGCGCCGTCATCGGACCCGATGTGCCCATCGTCGTCAGCTTGGACCTGCACGCCAACGTAACACCGCAAATGGTGGCCCTGTCGGACCGCTTAATCGCCTTCCGCACCTATCCCCACGTGGACATGGCGGAGACCGGGGCCCGGTCGGCGGTCCAGGTCGCCTCGCTTTTGCGCGATGGTGCGGCGCGGGCCAAGGCGTTCCGGCAGATCCCCTTCCTCATTCCGGTGCAAACCGGGTGCACCATGATCGAGCCGGCCAAGAGTCTCTACGAAAGCTTGCCGGAGATCGAGCGGGGCCCGGTTGCCAGCATCTCCTTTGCCGCCGGGTTCGCCCCGGCGGATATCCATCATTGCGGCCCGTCGGTGATGGCCTATGCGGCCGATACCGCGACCGCGGAACGCGCGGCGGACGATCTGGCCCGCGAGATCGAAGCCAAGGAACCCGACTTCGTCGGCAAAGTCTGGCCTATGCAAGAAGCGGTGGCCCATGCCATCGCCCAGGGTGCGAGAGCCGGACGCCCGATTATCCTGGCCGATTCCCAGGACAACCCCGGCGCCGGCGCCAATTCGGATACGGTTGGCTTGCTGGCTGAGTTGATTCGGCAAGACGCGCAGGATGCGGTGCTGGGCTTGCTGTATGATCCGGAGGCGGCTTTAGCGGCACACGCGGCGGGTGAGGGGGCGGAGATTAGCTATCCGCTGGGGGCCAAGTCGGGCATGCCCGGTCACGAGCCCTTGCGCGCCACCTACCATGTTGAGCGGATCGGCGACGGCGCCATCACCGGCACCGGGCCGTTCTACAAGGGCGCGCGGATGCAGCTTGGGCCCATGGCCTTACTGCGCGTCAATGGCGTGGCGGTGGTGGTCGCCTCCCGCAAGAACCAGGCGGCGGATCAGGCCATGTTCCGGCATCTGGGCGTCGAACCGGCGGCGCAGAAAATTCTGGCTCTGAAAAGCTCGGTGCATTTCCGCGCCGATTTCCAACCGATCGCCGAGGAGATTCTGGTGGTTGCCGCGCCGGGGCCAAATCCCCTGGACTACCGCGAGCTGCCGTACCGCAACCTGCGCCCCGGCTTGCGCCTCACCCCCATGGGGCCGGCCTTTGCCAGCCACGCTTAGGTCGCCGGCTCGCGTAAACGTGCGTGGCTGACCGGCGCCGCACCGCCCAAGTAGCCAGAAAACTTGCAGAGGAGGCGAGAATGATTGAACGGCGGCGTATTCTTACAGGCACGGCGGCCCTAGCCAGCGTGACCCTGGTCGGGTCCCCGTTTGCTTGGGCCGCTCTGCGGCCGACATCGACGCAGGCGCTTGGTCCTTTCTACCCGGTCACGCTGCCGGCGGACCGGGACATGGATCTGACCCTGATCGCCGGCCGTGACGGTCGCGCCGACGGTCAGGTCGTCGATCTGACCGGGCAGGTTCTAACTGCCGAGGGGGCACCGATCGCGGGCGCCCGGGTCGAGATTTGGCAAGCGAACACCCACGGTCGGTATATTCACCCGCGTGACCGCTCGGACGTGCCGCTCGATCCCAAGTTCCAGGGGTATGGCGTGGTGACGACGGATGCGGACGGGCGCTATGGCTTTCGCACCATCAAGCCGGCCGCCTACCCAACTGGCGCGGGAGGCTGGGTACGCCCCCCGCATATCCATTTCGCGGTGACGGGACGGAGCGACCGGTTGATCACGCAGATGTATTTTCCGGGCGAGCCGCTGAATGACGTGGACCGCTTGCTCAACGGCGCCGACAACCGCGACAGCCTGATCGCCGCGGTCACACCGACCGGCAATGTTCTCGGCGCGAAATGGGATGTCATTCTGGCGCGGGGCTAGGTCACTTACCCATTGTGTCGTCATCCCGGACTCGACCCCGGACTAAATCCGGGGTCAGTGATCCGGGATCTTCGGTGAGGGCCGGACTCGGGGCTCCTCGAAGATCCCGGATCGTAAGGCTCGCGTACCGGAAATCGACTAATTTCCGGGCTCGCCTAGCGTCCGGGATGACAGAAAAATCTTTCTTGGCGCGGGGTTAGGCCGGGTCGTCCAGCGTGCACCAGATTGGGGTGTGGTCCGAGGCTTTCTCTTTGCCGCGTGGACCCCGGTCGATCTCGCAGGCGGTCAAGCGGTCGGCGGCTTGCGGGGAAAGCAAAAGGTGGTCGATGCGCAGGCCCTGATCGGCGCTCCAGGCGATCCCCTGATAGTCCCAATAGGTGTAGGCATGGGCCGTCGGGTGCAGGGTGCGGAAGGCCTCGGTCAGGCCGAGGTTGAGAATGGCGCGAAAGGCCAGCCGGGTCTCGGGCCTGAAGAGGGCGTCGTCCAACCATCCTTTCGGGTTGTAGACGTCCTCCGGCATGGGAATGACGTTATAATCTCCGCCAAGGACCAGCGGCTGTTCCGCTTCGAGCAAATTCATGACGTGCGCGCGTAGACGCGCCAACCAGCGCAGCTTGTAGGGGTACTTGTCCGAGTCCACCGGGTTGCCATTGGGTAGGTAGATCGAGGCTACACGTACCCCGCAGGTGGTGCCCTCCACGTAGCGCGCCTGCTCGTCCTCCGGCTCACCCGGCAGGCGAGTGATGGTATCGGTGATCGGCTGACGGGACAGAATGGCGACGCCGTTGTAGGCTTTTTGTCCGACAACCTCGGCGTGATAGCCGTGCCCCTGCAATTCAAGCAGCGGGAAATTCTCGGTGACGCACTTGATCTCCTGCAGCAGCAGCACATCGGGCTGCGCTTCTTCGAGCCAGGCGAGCACGTGCGGCAGGCGGACCTTGATCGAATTGACGTTCCAGGTGGCGATCTTGACCATGACGAAGGCGCTCGCGGGAAAACGGGAGGGCGAACCCCCCTTCTAACAGACGCGGGCGCCCGCGATCACACGGAAAACGACGAGCCGCAGCCGCAGGAGGAGGTGGCGTTGGGATTTTTCACCTGAAAGGCGGCGCCGATCAGGTCCTCGACGAAGTCGATTTCGGAGCCGGCGAGCAGGCCGAGGGAGGCCTCGTCGATTACCGCCGTGACCCCGTCGCGCGCGAAGGTGCGGTCATCCGGGTTCACTGTGTCGTCGAAGTCGAAGCTATACTGGAATCCGGCGCAGCCGCCGCCGTTGACGGTCACACGCAGCATCAAGCCGGGGCGGTCCTCACCAGCCAGCATGGTCGCCAACCGCTGGGCTGCGCGCTCGCTGAGCGAGATCGCGCCTTGCTCGACAGCCTCGGTCGAATCGCTCATGGTCATAGCTCCCTTGGCCCAATGCCGCCTAATGCACAGTATAGCATAGATGCGGGCGGTAAACCTTATCTAGGGAGCCAGCGGCCGCGGTCAAAGACCTTGGGAGCGGAAAATTTTTCCAGGAAACACAGGGTGTTGCCGGGTTCGGGTGTCCGGGTGGCTGAGACCATGACCGCGCCGAGCCATTTGGCGGCCTATGCGTGCCAGGCGGCGGACAGCCGGGGCCGGGCGCGGCCGGAGCCGGAAAGCCCCACCCGAAGCTGCTTTCAGCGGGACCGGGACCGGGTGATCCATAGCGTCGCCTTCCGCCGTCTGAAGCATAAGACCCAGGTTTTCGTCTACCACGAGGGGGACCACTACCGGACCCGCCTGACCCACTCGATCGAGGTCGCCCAGATTGCCCGGAGCATGAGCCGGGCCCTGGGCCTGGATGAGGACCTGGCCGAGGCGGTGGCCCTGGCCCACGACCTGGGCCATACCCCATTCGGCCATGCGGGCGAGGACGCGCTGGATGACGCCATGGCGCCGTATGGCGGCTTTGACCACAACGAGCAGACGTTCCGCATTCTGACCACGCTGGAGCGCCGCTACGCGGAGTTCGATGGCCTCAACCTAACCTGGGAAACCCTAGAGGGTGTGGTCAAACATAACGGCCCGTTGGGCCCGGCCGCCGATGTGCCACGCAGTATCGCCGACTTCTGCCGCACCTTCGATCTGGAGGTGGAGACCCATGCCGGCGCCGAGGCGCAGGTGGCGGCGCTGGCCGACGACATCGCCTACAACAATCACGATATCGACGATGGCCTGCGGGCTGGCCTGTTCACCGTGCGCGATCTGGATGATGTTCCTCTTGTCGGGTCGATGTTCGACCAGGTCGCGGCGCGCTACCCCGGACTTGACGAGCCCCGCCTGATCCACGAATCCGTGCGCCGCCTGATGGATCACATGGTCAACGACCTGTTGGCCGAGACGCGGCGGCGCTTGACGGCGCTGGACCCACAGAATGCGCAGGACATCCGCGATGCAGGTGCGCCGATAGTTGCGTTTTCCGAACGGATGCGCGACAACGACCGCGCCCTCAAGGCGTTCCTGTTCGCGCGCATGTACCGGCACGACCGGCTCGTCCACATGATCGCGGCGGCGCGCGGCGTGGTGCAGGAGCTTTTCGACCTCTATATGACCGACGCCAGTCGCATGCCGGCCGAATGGCAGGCGGATGTCGCGAACCGGGATGATGTGTCGCGGGCGCGGGTGGTCGCCGATTACATCGCCGGCATGACGGACCGCTTTGCCCTGGTGGAACACCACCGGCTAACAGGCAACGAGACGAAGCTGTAAATGAACCCGTTCAAAGATTTAAAGGCCGTCGTTGTGACCGCGCTGGAAGATATGGCGCGGGATGGGGCGCTGCCCGCGGGGCTCGATTTTGAGCGTGTCGGCGTCGATCCGCCGCGCGATGCCGCGCATGGTGACGTGGCAACCAATGCCGCCATGGTGCTGGCCAAGCCGGCGGCCATGAAACCGCGCGACCTGGCCGATGGGTTGGCCGCGCGGTTGCGCGAGGCGCCGCATGTACACAGCGCCGAAGTGGCCGGGCCCGGGTTCATAAATTTGTCCCTCGATCCGGCGTATTGGCAGGGTTGCCTGGCCGGCATTCTCCGGGCCGGACCGGACTACGGACGCTCTGACTTGGGGGCCGGCCGGCCGGTCAACGTGGAGTATGTATCCACCAACCCAACGGGGCCGCTGCATATCGCCCATGCCCGCGGCGCCGTTGTTGGCGATGCGTTGGCTTCCCTGTTGGCCTGTGTCGGCTACAAGGTGACGCGCGAGTACTACATCAACGATGCCGGCGGTCAGGTGGATGTGCTGGCACGCTCCGCCTATCTGCGCTACCGCGAGGCGCTGGGCGAGGAAATCGGCGAGATTCCCTCCGGCTACTATCCGGGTGAGTATTTGAAGGACGTCGGTGCCGCCCTGGTTGCCCGGGACGGCAACAAATGGTTGGCGGCCGAGGAAGAGGCCTGGCTACCGGTAGTGCGCCGGTTCGCCATCGACGCCATGATGGTGGCGATCCGTGAGGATCTGGCGGCGCTGGGCGTGCGCCAGGACGTCTTCACCTCTGAAGGCGCGTTGGTCGAGGCGGGCGGTATCGAGGCGGTGATGCGCACGCTGGAGGCGCGTGACCTGCTCTACACCGGCACCCTGGAGCCGCCCAAGGGCAAGGTCGTGGAGGAGTGGGAGCCGCGGCCGCAAACTCTGTTCCGGGCGACCCGCTTTGGCGACGACGTGGACCGGCCTGTGCGTAAATCCGATGGCTCGTGGACCTATTTCGCCGCCGATATGGCCAACCACCTGGACAAATTCCAGCGTGGCGGCCAGTTGATGATCGATGTCTGGGGCGCCGATCATGGCGGTTACGTCAAGCGCATGAAGGCGGCGGTCGAGGCGTTGACCGACGGGCAGGGGCGCCTGGAAATCCTCATTTGCCAACTCGTCAAATTGTTGCGCGACGGCCAGCCGGTCAAAATGTCGAAGCGCGCCGGCACCTTCGTCACCTTGCGCGAAGTGATCGACGAGGTGGGAAAAGACGTGGTGCGGTTCATCATGCTCACCCGCAAGAACGACGCGCCGCTTGACTTCGATCTCACCAAGGTGATGGAGCAAAGCCGCGACAACCCGGTTTTCTATGTGCAGTATGCCCATGCTCGGGCACGGTCGGTGCTGCGCCTGGCCGCGGCGGAGTTGCCGGACTTGGATCAGTCCCTGGCGGCTCTGGCGGCGGCGCCTCTGGCTCGCTTGACCGACTCGAACGAGCTTGGTCTGATCAAACACTTGTCCCTTTGGCCGCGCTTGCTGGAGGGTGCCGCCGAGGCCTATGAGCCTCATAGGGTCGCGTTCTACCTTTACGATCTGGCGGCGGCGTTCCACGGCTTGTGGACCAAGGGCAAGGACGAGGCGCGGTTGCGCTTCCTCGTGGCCGATGACGCCGAGGTGACGGCGGCGCGTTTGGCGTTGGTGCAAGGAACTGCCTTGGTCATTGCCGCGGGCTTGTCTATCTTCGGTGTCGAGCCGGTTGAGGAGATGAGGTGATGCCGTCAGATCAACAGCCGGGCAGGTTGCGGCTCATAGCAGAGCCTGGTCAACGCCTTGAGACGAGCGACCATGACGGTGAGTCCCGACACGAGCCCCGTTCCCAGCGAGAGATAGATCGGATGGCCGGCGACCCTGACGAAGACCTTCGCATTCATCGTATCGGCAGTGCCGATCCGATGGAGGAGCTGTCCGATATGGACGATGATGAGGATGTGGACGGCGATCTCGATGATGAGGACGCGGCGGAGGCGCCGCGCGGCCGGCTTCTGCCGATCGCGACGGCGGTGCTCGCCCTGCTCGGTTTTGCCGGCATCATCTGGTACGCCTATCAATGGGGCGTGGGCGGCGTTGCGCCGGAAGAACTGCCGGTAATCCGGGCCGAGGAAGGCCCGAGCAAGATTCGCCCTGAAAGCCCCGGCGGCCTTGAGGTGCCCTACCAAGAGACGTTGGCGCTGAACGAGGTGCAGCCCGATCCCGCGAAACCGCAGGTAGAGCGGCTTCTGCCGCCGCCAGAGACGCCGTTACCGCCGCCTCAGGCCGAAGCCCCATCGGCGTCCCCGTCCGCGCCGGTCGATACGCCACCGCCCAGCGCCGCCGAGACAGCGCCCGAGCCGGTTCCCACGGCGCCTGAGACGACGGCCAAATCAGCGCCGACCGCACCGGAACCGCCAGCGGCGGAAGCAGCCGCCCCGGCGGCGCCAGCACAGACCGCCCCAACTCAGACTGCAGCCGCGCCGACCGGTGGCTTTGTCCTGCAGCTGGCCTCCTTGAAAGCCAAGGAGCGGGCGTCGGCGGAATGGTCCCGCCTGCAGAAGAGTTTCCCTACCCTGCTCGGCAGCCGGCAACTCGTGGTGCTGCCGGTGGACTTGGCTGGGCGCGGCACCTTTTATCGGGTCCAGGCCGGGTACTTCCCAGATCGGGCGGCCGCCGAGGCGGTGTGCAAGCAGCTCAAGGCGAAGAGCCAGGACTGCCTTGTGACGAAGCGCTAGGTCTCAGTGGCGCCACGGGCAGTTATCTTCGGCTGCGGAGGCCTGGTTGTATCCGCTTGGGAACGCGATTTCTTCGCGCGGATAGACCCTCTCGGTTTTATCCTTTTCGCCCGCAATTGTGACACCCCGGCCCAGGTGCGCGCCTTGGTCGCCGATTTACGCGCCTGCGTTGGCCGCGCCGATGCGCCGGTGCTCATCGATCAGGAAGGCGGGCGGGTCGCCCGGCTGAAACCGCCGCATTGGCGCGCCGCTCCGGCACCTGCGCGGTTTGGCGCGATCGCCGAGGTCGATCGAGGCCGCGCCTGCAAAGCGGTTGAGCTTAACGCGCGGCTGCTCGCCGCGGAGCTCAGAGATCTGGGAATTACGGTGGATTGCGTGCCGCTGCTCGACCTACGGGTCGCGGGGGCGGATGCGGTCATCGGCGACCGGGCATTCTCCACCGATGCGGATCTGATTGCCGTTCTTGGGCGGGCCGTGTGCGATGGAATGTTGGCGGGCGGTGTCCTGCCTGTCGTCAAGCATATGCCCGGGCACGGTCGGGCACAGGTGGATAGCCACCATGACCTGCCGGTCGTTGAGACCCCGAAGAGCGAGCTTGAGGCTACCGATTTTCGCCCCTTTGCCGCTCTGGCCGATGCGCCGTGGGGCATGACCGCGCATGTGGTCTACACGGCGATCGATCCGCAGGCGCCGGCGACCACTTCGCGCCGGGTCATTGACGAGGTGATCCGGGGGTTCATCGGCTTTGATGGGGTGCTGGTATCGGACGATCTTTCCATGCAAGCCTTGCGGGGCGGATTGGCGGAGCGGGCCGCTGCGTCACTCGCGGCCGGGTGCGATATCGCTTTGCATTGCAACGGCGAAGCGGAGGAGATGACCGCCGTGGGCGAGGCCGTGCCGGCGCTGACGGACGTGGCGCAGCGGCGCTTGGCGGCCGCAGCGGCCCGTCTCGCGC
>JGI24023J19991_10001865_pt1 | contig 15774 bp, 17 predicted proteins | sample Cruoilmetagenom1_FD_19991 | JGI IMG/M metagenome (IMG submission 19991) | reverse complement strand
AGATGAAGAGGGGCTTAAGACGTATCTGGCAGAGATAGGGATAGACGCAGAAAACTTATCTTTTTTGATGAATGTTAGTGGAAATCAAAGATTTTTGAGCACCTCAGATCCAATAGAGGAAGCCAAACGTATATTTGGCGATATAGATGAAATTAAACAACTTTCTACGTTATTAGGTCTTCTGAATGCATACGAGATATATCCAAAGATAGATCTTTCGATAGCGAGGGGTTTAGACTACTATACAGGAATCGTATTTGAGATATATGCAGAGGAAGGGCTTGGTGCCCAGAGGCAGATATGTGGTGGGGGAGAATATGATCTCATAGAGCTCTTTGGAGGAAGAGAAGAAAGATCGAGGGGCTTCGCATTCGGATTTGATCGGATCATGGAGGTATTGAAGATAGAAAAAGAAGAAGAGAATAGGATAATGGTGATCTCCACGGATGATTGCAGAAGAGAGGGTATAAAAGTTGCGAGAAAACTCAGAAAAAAGTTTAAAGTGGAATTGGACGTGATGGGGAGGAGTCTAAAGTCCCAATTGTCCTATGCAAATTCTAAAGGAGTAAAAAAAGTGGTCATCGTCGGAAAGAGAGAGGTGGAAGGAAACTTTTACACGTTGAAAGATATGGATAGCGGAGAACAGATCTCTTGCGGAGAAGAAGAGCTTTTGGAGATGATTGCGAATCTTTGATTCGCAAACTCGCAAATCTTCGATTTGCGAATGATGAAGAAGTAAAAAAGGTTTATTAATAAGTGCTTTATCTTTTTCTCTATGGATAGAAGAATATTTGACATCTTTCTAATTGGGGCACTTCTACTCGCTTCATCTGTAGCAACGGCTCAATCGGTTGGATGGAAGACGTATAAGAACGAAGAATACAATTTCTCGAAGTGATCTTCCATTTGTCAGATTTGCAAAGGAGTCATAAGAGATGAGAAGGTGGAAGGACTGGTTGAGGCAGTCGGAGAGGAAGTTAAGATCTGCCAAGTGGGATTTGAAGGGGGAATTCTTTGAGGACGCCTGTTTTTCTGCACAACAAGCGGCAGAACTTGCGGTAAAGGCGTTGCTCGAGAGGAGAGGGACGATTCTTCGTGGGCATTCTATATACGCCATGATGAAAGAAGTTATGAGGGATGAAGAGATGCTCGAAAGAGCAAGAATCCTCGATCAGTATTATATTCCAACGAGGTATCCAAACGGTTTCGATGTTGGCGCTCCAATGGACTACTATACCGAAAAACAAGCAAAAGGGGCAATTGAATATGCTGAAGATATCATTGAGTTCGTTAAAAGAGAAGTTGAATGATTATCCGTTCGTCGATCAACTGATGGACGTGATAGAGAAGATAAAAAAGTATGATCCTGTTGGGATCGTGCTCTTCGGCTCGTTAGCGGCCGGAGATTTTTTAAATGACAGCGATGCAGACATCGTCGTCATCTTCGGCGATGAGAGAATGGATTTCTTAGAGACGATCTCAGAATTGAAAAAATTGGATGATACTGGATATATCGATTTCTTCCCATACGGATGGAAGCAGTTCTCGGATATGTTGAGGGATTTTAACCTCCTCGCGCTGGACGCCTTCGCCCGTGGATACACCATCCACATCGGAGACGAAACGATATGGAAGAGGATCCTTAACGTCGGCGCTGGGGTTATGAGAGACGTCGAACCGATCGAAAATGGTTGGAAGGTGAAGGTGGTTGAAAATCTTTGAGCACGTCTATGAACCNGCAGAAGANACATTTCTCCTCTTAAACGCCGCTTTAAACGAGGCAGANGAGAACGATCTTATATTGGAGTTGGGAACCGGGAGCGGCATTATAGCGAAGGCTCTCTCTGAAAGATTAAAAATATCGAAGGTCGTTACGACCGATATAAATCCCCACGCCGTTAGATACGCGAGGTCTAAGGGGCTCGACGTGATAAGAACGTATCTCTTTCGTGGATTGAAGGGAAAATTTGACCTGATAATCTTCAACCCTCCTTATCTTCCGATGGGAGAGAGAGAGATAGAAGATAGATGGTTGGAAATTTCATGGGATGGGGGAGATGACGGAAGGAGGATCATAAATGAATTTTTGGATGGGGTCGGTAGACACCTCTCAAAGAGGGGGAGGTTTTTACTTGTGGTATCTTCCCTCTCCGGGATGGATGAGGCGATAAAGTCTGCCGAAGATGAAGGATTTAAGATCGAGATCATTAGTGAAGAAAAATTATTCTTTGAGCGGCTTGCCGTGATAAAGGGTTCTTTGTGAGGAGTAGACTATCCATCTAATAATCTTCAAATACCTTTAAGAAGAACTTTGAAACCTCCCCTTTAACCTCTTCCATGAAGCCTGCGTAAAAATGGTCGGTGTCATAGACTTTGCAGTATTTCTCTCCCAATGAGTCATTATAAATTTCTAAAAATTCGTCATAAGGGGCTATATAATCCCTTCTTCCGTGGATGAAGAGTTTTTTATAAGTGGTATCGACCTTTACCGCAATCTCACCCATTTTGCTTAGAACAGAGATCAAAACGATCCCCTTCACTCTTTCATCATCTATATTGGATGCGACGAGAGAACCGAACGAGTATCCAAATAAACCGAGTTTTTTCCTTTTATTAGGCTCAAAAAAGTCTATCGCAGATCTCAAATCTTCTATCTCTCCAAGACCACCGCCATAATTCTTTCTATAATCGATGCAGAGCGCGGAAATTCCATTCTCATGGAGTTCTCTTGCCACCGCAACGACCCTCAGATCACATCTGCATCCCCCAAGAAGAGGGTGGGGGGGAGATAAGATAACTTTCCTTTCGCTCTCAAATTCCCCATAAAGCGTCGCGCAAAGTGTTTCTGCCTTCCCATCGAACGTTAGATTTTTGATCATCTCATCGCTTATTTTACATATTTCTGCTTTGTAAAGATAACTGAAGATGAGTTAACACCGATTGAAGATATTATTGAAGGGAATGAGCCATTCTATAGTTAAGCAAAGTTAAAATTAAAGATTTTTCCCCTCATCCAAATCCTTCTTGAAGACGATCGTCCTGTATGGGAATGGTATCTCTACACCTTCTTTATCAAATCGTTTCTTCACGGATTCCCTGATATCGCATCCTGTGCCAAATGCGACGCCTCTATCGGGTACCCAAAAGGTTGGTCTCATATTTACAGCGAAATCTCCAAGTTCCGTTAAAGAAACATTTACACTTCTATCGTGCATCACGTTTGGATGTTTCTTCACCTCTTCCAGTATGATCGAGCGTGCGAGGTCGATCTCTGCATCGTAGGCGATCCAAAAATCGACGTGCCAGAGCACCGGAAGATCACCGATCGTCCAATTGATGATTGTCCCATCGCTAATTTTGGCATTTGGAATTATTAGTCGTTTATTCTCCCATGTCTTTATCACAGTGTGCCGAAGCGTTATATCCTCCACAACCCCGTAATCCCCCTCCATCGTAACCCTGTCGCCAACCCTGAACGGTTGAGATATCGCGATGGAGACGCCAGAGATAACGTTTGACATCGTACTCTGTGCAGCGAAACCTATGATGATACCTAATACCCCACCTGCCGCGAGGAGGGATACCGTAACCCCCCTCAATTGGGGAATCATATAGACGACGAGCATCACACCAACCAGATAGACGAGGACGACGAGAATCCTTCTGACCACTACATAAGTGGTCTCCTCTACCTTCAACCGCTTGCTCAATGCTCTAACATATCCCAAAAACAACCGATCAACTATCTTTGCAACGATTAACGTTGCTACGATTACGATCAGTATATTAATGGCAAGTGAGATGTATGGCTCGATCGTCTGCATTTTTATCGTCTCTCCTCAAAGGAACTTCTCCACATATTCCTTGTACGTCCTGATGTACTCGGCATGCGGCCATAAAAGCGGTGCAGTGACATATACCAGACCGTCATTCCACTTCGGATGTCTCTTTATGTTCTCTATCATGACAATTTTTTTGTCCCTCAGTATATTTGCATTCTTATACGATTCCAACCAGAGTTCAAATCTCTCTATCGTGGATATGTGTTCTGGCAGCATATAGTCGTGTGCAATCCCAACGCACCAACCAAGGTACCTCTCCGCAGTATCTTCATCCCCCGTTCTGATGAAATGCCTCGCTACTTGGAGGGTGAAGTGCGACCAGGGACCATATCCGCCATTGTTTCTGTCCCACTCCTTGGGATATCTATTCAATCCATCCAGTTCTTCATCCCACAGTAAATTATCTATCCGTTTCACCGTGGAGACCACCTTTATATCATCCTCTTCTACCAGCTCAAAATAGGCCGGTGCATATTCTGCGGCATCCACATCGATTATAACCGATGAAAACGGATCGTATCCCAGGGGTTTACTCTCACCGTGTTTAATCCGTATATTTTTTATGAAAGACCTTATCCGGGAAGACCAAAGCCGCGTCAATATCCCCTTCTTAATCTTTTCCGCCTCTTCTCTCCATCTGGAGACTTCTTTTCCCAAGGATTCGCCGATCTTTACCGCCTGAAATATCCCGGCGCAGCACGCAGAGTTAGCATATATCTCAAACCCCTGTTCATAGGCGGGATATTCGTGGATGCTGTTCATCGAGTGTATAAGATCCACTTCATCGTTCTTATGTCTCAATATGTACTCCACCGCCTTCTCGATGACGTTCCATCGATCGGTGCAGAGGCCGTAATCGTCTGTTGCTTCACAATACTTACCGAGAACGAATAATACCGACCCGTTTCCGTCGATCTGTGGATCTTTATAACTCGTGTCGTTCCCATTTACATCGTATCGTTGCGAGAACTCTCCACTCGGCTTTTGTACATCAAGAATGAATTTTAACCCCTTCTTCGCCTCGTCCAACAATCCCGCGGATATTGCCCCCAGCACGATTACGGAGTGATCTCTCGTATAGACGTACGGATACCTTGTGCCGGGGGGACTCGCATAGAAACCCCCCTTTTTATGTTGGTTCTCTTTTATGAGGCTGATGCTTCGTTCGTAAAGTTTGGAGGCCTTAGCCCGATCCATCTCATCACCGGTATGCAAAGATACAGGCAGATTCTTGCATCAGCTCTTCAATATCTTTTTTGGTCTTTCCAGCAGCTTTAATGGCATCTTCATTGAAGATGGGGTCTTCCGTAAGATGGGATCTTGCCATCAAATGAAATACCTTCTTCCCGGCTAGTTCACCCCTCTTTCTTCGATATGCATAGTGCATAACGCACATGATGTCGCCGCATGCAGGTTTATCTGCCCCACTTCCTATCGGACACATAAAGTACGAATCCCCCTCTTTTGGAATTATATCGAAATAATGTGCCGTTTCGATCTGTGTGTTAAGGGGGCATATTGGGTCGTAATGCAAGTCATCGCTCCGCCTGCCCTCTATTCCTCCCCCTTCCAGCTCGCCCAGCCGCTCGCCGATAGCCCAAAGCCAATCGTATAGTGCCTCCCCTCCCATCCTGTTATTTACCTCGATGGCGCCTACTATAAACGCCTTGATAAACGTCTTACTCTTTATCATAGATTTTTCCCTCCTTAAAAAGTTCATTTATGGCTTTGTTCCAACCCACGGGACCAACTCCATCGATTCTTATGAGATTTGGAAAATTTATCTCTGGGTCGTGCAGACCATCTGGTTTCTTCACCAATATAGGTATATCGACCGCTTTTAACATCGGCAGATCGTTTAAACTGTCACCCAAACCGACCGTTTTTATCTCACTCCCTCTCTTCTCTCTCTTATATAACTCTGTCAGTATATCTACCGCCTTTCCCTTATCGCTGTTACCCATGATGTGAGAATATCTCCCACCCACCGTATAGTTAAGCCCCTTCGATTCGATCGAGCGAAAGACCTCATCGGTCTGCCCTTTTGTCCCCTCAATAGTAAATGCCTCGTCATACTCCCTCTTCTTTGATAGCTCGGCATCTCTCAAGGAAAGACCACAATCTTTTGCTATCTCTTCTGCCGTCATATCAGAAAATCCAACAATTTTATAGCCCGTCTCTTTCCTTATATCCTTTAATTCTCTGCATAGATCTGCGTATTCCTTTCCCAATTCAATTACGTTGTATCCTTCGACAGACTTATCGTGGTCGTACCAAAACGTAAAATAATCTCTTGGAATGAATATCGCACCGCCGTTCTCCGATATAAAAGGATCAGTTACTCCAAGCTTTTCTCGATATACCTCTATCTCTGCTCTGGTTTTACTCGTGCAGAGTATTAGAGGTGTTTTTGAGGAGAGCAAAAAATTTATGGCGGGTTTGGCCGCCTCATACGAATAATCTTCGTTAAGTAAAGTTCCATCCAGATCACTATAAACGATATGCCTCATCTCAATCCAACTAACCATAATATTCAAAGGGAGATAAAGTTTATTCCCTTTTAACGTTTTTGCACAAATATCTTCACAAGAGAAACAGAAGTAAAATCTTAACCATATAAAAAATAAAAAAATAAAAAATAAAAATCAGATCAGTCTTTTGCCAAAGACCAAACCGCCTTTAGTGATACCACCAATGCCGCAGGAACAACGAATACTGCGATATTTGCAACAATTGCCGCGAGAGACCCCCCTATGGTTGGTATCGTACCCAGTCCTCCTCCAATCGTACCGACCAAGATCAATGCGATTGCCGCTATCAAGAAATTATTTACCTCTTCCTCTGTTATATTCAGAAACCCCACGATCAGACCGAGTATCACCAGCGCCAATGGAAGCCATCCAGTCGACGCTCCAAAGACGCCCGCTATCACTGCTATAACCAAACCGATAACGAACGCAGCTTTTCCTATTCCTGCTACTCCTGCCATCTCTTTTCACCCCCTGTGCTTAAACAGCAGATAAATAATATATCTTTTAGCATTTATAATTTTCGTTTTTTTTTATTATAGTCAAATACTAAACTTTTTATGCTTTTATGCTCATCTCCATTCATGGTCAAAACAGAGATGTACCCGATCGAGAAGAAGATGACGATGGATGAACAAGTGACCTTAGAAAAATTGCATCATAGGATTCTTCGATGAATCTTCTCTGCAGACGACTTCAAATCTCTTCATCATCTCCAAAAGTCTATCATTCGCCAAAGGTTGGATCGAGAAATTCACGGATGAGAGTTTTAAAAGTTTAATATGTTAGGAACTCAACTATAAAACTATAAAGAAAGATTTATTCATAGAAATACTATCTAAAATAAAGGGTGTAAAGAATGGAAAAATATCCAAAGGTCTTGATTATGGCGGTGATATTGGCAATAGCGTTGATTGGAATGGGTGCTTATAACGCGACGGCGGTTGCCTGCATGAGCTGCAATCAAGCAAAAATCTCTTCGAACCAGGAGAAGACTATCTCGGTCACCGGTGAGGGAGAGGTGACCGTTGTCCCAGATATATGTATCCTTAGCTTGGGGATAGAAGCGCAAGATAAAGAGGTGACGAAGGCACAAGTGGTGGCGGCCGGTGCGATGAATGATGTGATGACAATGCTTGAAGAGAAGGGCATATTAGAAAAGGACATTCAGACGAGCGATTATTCTATCGATCCAGTGTGGGAGGAGAGAAAGATCGTTGCCTATCGGGTGAAGAACATGGTCAAGGTGAAGATAAGGGACGTAGATAGAATAGGAGAGATCATCGACGCCACGGCGAAAGCCGGGGGAGACCTCACCAGGATTGAAGGAATCAGGTTCGGCGTAGATGATCCGAAGCCTTATTACGAGGAGGCAAGAAGAAAAGCGGTATGCGATGCCAGAGAAAAGGCAGAGCAACTGGCGGAGCTCAACGGCGTGAAATTGGGAGAGCCGATCAGCGTCTCTGAGAGCGGAGGTTATGTCTCTTCATCTAAAGGATATTATAGAACGATGGAGGTTGCAGGGGCTCCTCCTATCAGTCCAGGTGAGATGGAGATTAAACTCACGGTAGATATCACGTACGCGATAAGATAAGCTTTTTACCTTCTCTCTCTTTTTATCCCTATCATATGGAAATAGAAAAATTTTTTGAATCTACAGATGAAGATGTCATAATCTCTGAGCTCTTTCATGCGATCAAAAACTCTGTTGGGGAGAGGTTAAATGATGATTCTGTAATCTCTTTCTCCGGAGGTATCGACAGTTCCATCATCGCTTCCATATCTTATTCCTTTGGGTACGATCTAACGCTGATAACCGTCGGTACGAAAGATTCAAAAGACGTTGAGAATGCGTTTCTGGTAGCGAAGATATTGAATTTAAAAGAGCCTTTTATAAGAGCAATAGAGAGAGGGGAGATAAGAGACGCGCTTTTGGCGGTGATGCGGATAATAAAGAGTAAAAATCCCGTTCAAGTCGCGATTGCAACTCCCTTTTACTTCGCGTGTAAAACTGCGAAAGAGGGCGGTTTTGGAAAGATATTGACCGGACAGGGTGCGGACGAGTTATTTGGGGGTTACGACAGATATAAATATATGGGAGAAAGGGAACTCGAAGAAGCATTGAGAGAAGATGTGATGAATATAACGAAGGATATAAAAAGAGATGAGGCGATTGCACGGAGCCAAAATTTAACCTTAGAGACCCCCTACCTCGATCGAAGAGTGATTAAAGTTGCGTCCGATATTCCAGTGGATTTAAAAATAAAAAGAGACGCAGATTTGGTAACAAGAAAATACATCCTTAAAAGGCTTGCCGAAGAGAGGATATCTAAAGAACTGGCAAGGGTGGAGAAGAAGGCAATGCAGTACGGAAGTGGCGTTTGGAAGATGATGAAAAAGATGGCAAAAGATTCCGGAAAAGGAGTCGGTGAATTTTTATCTGATTTGGAGGATTTTGATGATTGACGAAGAGGATCTCAAACACATCGCCCGACTTGCCAAGATAGAGCTAAATGACGAAGAGGTGAAAGAATTTTCGCCACAGATAAGATCGATACTTGCCCTCTTCGATGAGATAGATGAGGTGGAAACAGATGACGTGGAGCCGACATTTCACGTTTTTGGTTTAAAAAACGTCTTCAGGGAAGATGTTGCATCTCCCTCTTTGACCGGAGAGGATGCGATTAAAAATGCACCAAAGAAGGAGAGAGGGTACATAAAAGGGCCTAAGATAATGTGATGAAGAACTACTTTAAAGCCGGAATTAAAGGATTCAGACAGTTTGTCGAAGACGGCGAGACGGAAGAGGTTACGAGAAGATTGATGGATAAGATAAAAGAGAATAGATTCAACGCGTACATAACCGTCTGTGAAGATGCCATAGAGAGAGCGAGGGAGATAGACAAAAATGAGGGGGATGGGAGACTCCTTGGAATGCCGATCGCCGTAAAGGACAATCTTTCAACGAGAGGAGTGGAAACAACCTGTGCCTCAAAGATCTTAAGAGGATACGTTCCGCCTTACGACGCCGCAGTGGTCGAGAGATTGAAAGAGGAGGGTGCAATAATCGTTGGAAAGACGAACATGGATGAGTTCGCGATGGGTACGACCACGGAGACGAGTTTCTTCGGCCCAACGAGAAATCCCTGGGATGAAGATAGAGTTCCCGGAGGTTCTTCTGGTGGAAGTGCCGCAGCGGTAGCATCTGGTGAATGTATAGCCTCTTTAGGAACGGATACTGGTGGATCTGTCAGGTGCCCCGCATCTTTTTGCGGAATCTCGGGAATAAAACCGACCTATGGCCTCGTATCGAGATATGGGTTGATAGCTTATTCTAACTCCCTTGAATGCGTGGGAACGATGGGTTCTTCCATAGAAGACGCTTCTCTTCTTTTAGATGTCATATCTGGAAAAGACTCGAGGGATTCCACCTCTATAGATCCGACTCTCTATCGACTACCTTCAGAGAAGTTCGGAAAGATCGGAGTTTTGACACAGTTCTTTGATGGGGTGGAAGAAGATGTTCTTAAACATGTATGGAATGCAATCCATAAATTGGAGGATCTGGGCATCGAATACGAGGAGATAGATCTTCCAAATTTGAGATACGCCCTCTCTTCCTATTATATCATCGCGATGAGCGAGGCATCCTCAAATCTGGCGAGATATGACGGTGTCAGATATGGCTTGAGGGGAAAGGATCTCGATTGGGATACGACCTTCTCCAGGATAAGGGCCGAAGGCTTTGGGAAAGAGGTGAAGAGAAGAATACTTATGGGAACGTTCTCTCTATCCGCGGGATACTACGGTAAATATTACCTGAAGGCGTTGAAGGTGAGAAATTTAATAATAAAAGATTTTGAGGGGGCATTCAGGAAAAGGAAATTAGATGCGATCGTTTCTCCCACAATGCCCTATAAACCTTTTAAGCTTGGTGAGAAGATAGAAGACCCAATCTCGATGTATCTATCTGATATATATACTGTTCCAGTGAATTTAACGGGCCTTCCGTCTGTTTCTATACCATGCGGGTTTTCAGAAGGGCTGCCAATAGGCATACAGCTCATCGGAAGGGCTTTCGATGAGGAGACGATAATAAATATTGCTAAAATTTATGAAGAGAATACAGATCATCAGAAGAAGGTATCGGGGTTGCTTTAAATGAAGGGTGGGCACCCTTTCAACCTGCGTGCACCTTCGGTAGCACTTTAAAGAATGAGAGATAAAAATCGGAGATTTTTTGCATGTGAAAATGGAACATTTTCACGGCGACGAATCAAAGATTTTCGACGACACCCTTTCAACCTGCGTGCACCGAAGGTGCACAAGGGAATAAAGAACCGTGAGGTTTTTAAATGAATGATATCATGATAGGATTAGAGGTTCACGTACAGCTCAATAAACTCAAAAGTAAACTTTTTTGCGGCTGTTCCACCGATTATCAAGATGAGGAGCCAAACACGCACACCTGCCCGGTCTGTTTGGGACTTCCCGGTGCTCTTCCTGTGATAAATAAGAGGGCGGTCGAATGCGGAATAAAGGTCGCTTTGGCTTTAAATTGTGAGGTATTGGAGCAGACGCTATTCTATCGAAAGAACTATTTCTATCCCGATCTGCCGAAGGGATTTCAAATATCTCAGTACGATTTTCCGCTGGCGGTTAATGGTAAAATGAGCGTAGAGACGGATCGCGGGGAGAAAATCATCCGGATAAATAGAGTCCACATGGAAGAAGACCCTGCGAGGATGATCCATGAGGGGGGAATAGAATATTCAAGACATTCTCTGATCGACTACAACAGATCAGGAATGGCTCTGCTCGAGATTGTGACGGAACCAGATTTGAAAAGTCCAAAAGAGGCACGACGATTTCTCGACAAATTGAGAAGCATCCTTGAATATTTAGACGTCTTCGATGGGGATTTGGAAGGTGCGATGCGTGTAGATTCCAATATCTCTTTGGCAGGAGGGGATAGGGCAGAGGTAAAAAACATATCTTCCCACAAAGGCGTGGAAAAAGCTCTCTCTTACGAGGCAACGAGGCAAAAGAATCTTTTGAGGAGAAACATAAAAATTACCCAGGAGACGAGGCACTATGACGAGGAGAGGGGCATAACGATATCCATGAGGACGAAAGAGGGAGAAGAAGATTACAGATATTTTCCGGAGCCTGATCTGCCTCCAATGAGCGTCAAAAGCTGGACAGAAAGGTTAAAAGATGAAATTCCAGAGCTTCCGGATGCGAAGATACGCAGATTCGTCGAAGAATATGGGGTAAAAGAGAATCATGCGAGATCGCTGACGTCAGATATAGAGATCGCAGATTATTTTGAGATTGTCTGCAAATCTTCGATTTGCACGATCCCACACCAAAAAGTCGTCAGGATGGCAAGAGAGATCGACCCAAATATGGCCGCAAGTTGGATNGTGGATGTTCTTAAAGGGGAGCTAAATTATAGGGNGATGAAGATAGGAAGANCTCCACTTACCGAAGATAAGACGATAAAAATACTCAAAGATCTTTCTTCTGGAAAGATAACGGAGAAGAANGCGGTTGAGATTATAAGGGAGATACTCGATAAGGGCGGGGATCCAGAAGAGATCATGAGAAGGAGAGGATTTGGAAGGTTAGACAGAAGTGAAACCGAGATATTGGTCAAAAAGGTAATAGAAGNAAATCCAAAAGTCGTGGAAGATTATCATAAGAAAAAGAAGAGAGCGCTAAATTTTTTGGTTGGGAGGGTGATGGCACTTTCCAAGGGAAAGAGCGACCCTAAGGATGTAAACGAGCTGTTGGAGAAATATCTGTGAGAAGACTGATCGTAACTGAGAAGAACAATACAGCGAAGAGGATAGCAAACATTCTCTCATGCGGCAAGGAGAAGGGGAGAAGAGTCGTGGGTTCGAACGTCTATACGTTCTCAGAAGATGATGCGGACAGAGATACCACCGTTATGGGATTGAGGGGGCATATCATAGATGTGGACTTTCCCGCGGATAAGAAGAACTGGAACGCCGTAGGACCTGAAGAACTGGTCTGGACAGATATAGTAAAGAAGCCGACGGAGAAGAAGTATGCAAACGCATTGAAGAAGCTCGGAGGAGATGCAGAAGAGGTAACGATCGCCACGGACTATGATCGAGAGGGTGAATTGATAGGTGTGGAAGCATTGGAGATTATATCTTCCGTAAATAAGGAAGCTAAATTCGATCGAGCGAGATACAGCGCGATAACGAATGATGAGATAGAAAAAAGCTTCTCTAATCTTGTGGATATAGACTTCAATCTGGCACAATCTGCCGATGCAAGGAGGGTAATCGATCTCGTGTGGGGTGCAAGTCTGACGAGATTTCTCTCCCTCTCATCCATGAGGCTTGGAAATAATTTTCTTTCCGTAGGAAGGGTACAAACACCCACCCTCGCTTTGATAACAGAGAAAGAGGAGGAGATAGATAACTTCGTCCCGGAGCCCTATTGGGAACTATATCTCAAATGTGTGCGAATCAAAGATTCGCATACTCGGAAATCAGAGATTTCCGAATGCTTAAAAGACGATTTTACGTTCATTGCTAAGCACAAAAAAGGTAGATTCCATGCCAAGAAAGAAGTCGATCGTGTAAAATCCTCTCTTGGGGATAAAGGGGAAGTAAAGACATTTAAAAAGAGAATAAAGAATGATATGCCGCCTAACCCATTCAATACGACCGCATTTTTAAAGGCGGCGACATCCATCGGTTTCACGGCATCGAACGCAATGCGAACTGCGGAAAATCTCTACAGCCAGGGTTTGCTCTCTTATCCAAGAACGGATAACGCCGTCTATTCCAAGATAGATCTAAAAAAAATATTGGGACTTCTCTCAAAGATGAAAGAGTTCTCCACGTATTCAAAAAAACTCTTGGGTAAGGAACTCAAACCCACGCGAGGAAAAGAGGCTAAGGATCACCCTCCAATTCATCCCGTCGGTTATACAAAACGAGAGAAATTAAATGATGAAGAGTGGAAGATTTATGAGCTCGTAGTGAGAAGATTCTTGGCCACGTTGAGTGATGCAGCAAAGATAGAAGGCACAAAAGCAGAGATAGATGTCAATGGAGAACTTTTCAACGCGACGGGGTCGAAGATTATAGAGAAGGGGTGGAGAGAGATCTATCCGTATAGCTCTGTCGAAGAGGTCTTCATACCAGAATTGTCCGTGGGGGAGATATTAAAAGTGGAATCTTTTGTGGAGGAGAAGGAGACGAAGCCACCCCGAAGGTACGGGCAGGGAAGATTGATAGAGAAGATGGATGAACTAGGTCTCGGCACAAAATCCACGAGGCACGAGATGATAAGCAAACTTTATGGAAGGGGTTATGTCCATGGAAATCCTTTAAAACCTACCCTAGTTGCAAGAGCCGTCATAAAAACGCTGGACGAATATGCAGAGAAGATAACAGATGTGAAGATGACCAAGGAGCTCGAAGAGGAGATGGACACGATCGCCGAAGGAAGATTGTCCGATGAAGAAGTGATCAAAAGATCGAGGGAGATGCTTGGGGATACCTTTGAGATACTGAAGAAGAATGAGGAGAAGATATCAAAAGATCTTCGAGAGCGTCTTAGAGAAGAGAAGGTTGTGGGCAAGTGTGAGAAGTGCGGCGGCGACCTGATAATAAGAAGGACAAGGAGGGGGACGAGGTTCATCGGATGTTCGAGCTATCCTGACTGTGATTTTTCTCTTCCGCTCCCAAAGAGTGGACGGTTGGTAATAACCGATCAGGAGTGTAAAGAACACGGATTAAAGCTCATAAAGATACTGTACAAGAAGAAGACGTGGGATCTTGGCTGTCCATACTGTAATTATATCGAATGGATGGCGAAGAAGAAGGAGGAAGAACACTAACGTGCTATCTATATCCATTTCACCTTGGGTGGTCTTCTCTCTATCCAATTTTTATACGTGAATTTTGGATAACCCAATACCAGGGCACCATAAATCCTATTATTTTTCGGTATCGAAAGAATGCTTGGAATTTTACTATCCCGGTGGCTTGCCTCAACCACAAACCCTGCGTAGAAACTTCCCAAACCAAGTCCCCGGCTGACCAAGGAAGCATTATGGAGTGCAAGATTTGCGTTAACGTCTGAAAGAGGGATGCTCTTTTTTCCGTGGAAAACAAGAAGAAGCGGTGCGTTATAAAGAATATTGTCCTCTCCATTTTTAAATGCATCTACATATCTATCAATTTTCGGAAGGATGGAAAGTGCATCTTCAGCGTTGTTCCTGGCAACCAAACGAAATAACGCCATTATCACTGGGTTACGAAGTTGTTTTGCAGTTTTGGTAAGGAAAAGCGATGTCAACTCTACAATCTTTTTAAGTACAGCTTTGTTACTTACCACAACAAATTCGGTACTCTGCGAATTAGTGCTACTGGGNGCAAAGNGTGCTCCATCAATGATCCTTTCAATCGTCTCTTTTTCAATTGGTTTATCCCTAAATTCCCGAATAGAACGCATTGTCCNGATCATCTCGAGAACCTGCTCGGCTGAGAGATTAAGCTCCTGACAAACAGGGTTTATNCTGCCTTCCGGAAAGCTTTCGTGGATTATTGCTTGCTTGGGGCAAATAGCAGCNCAATGGCCGCAAGAAATACAAAAATCTTCCGCTATGGANCCTAAAACTTTAGGAATAGAGTCCTTATCCTTCTGAATAAAAATTCCTGCTGGACAAATCTGGACACAAGTATAACATTTATTACATAAATCGGGATTAATCATTATCTTGGGCATATTTTTCCTCGCGTGAAGTCAGTTGAATATTTCTAATATTTGTAACTTTCCCCAAAGGAGAAATTATCGCTGCCGATACACTACAATTACCCTGTTTGTGAGAGATGAGGAATATCTAATTGGATCGGTAGCCGATAAGATGGCGCCAAACAATAGTACAATAGTGCGTCAAGTAAAGGAACTTCAAAAATAAACCAAAGGGAATTCCTATCAAAAAGATCGTTGCTATAGTACCTATGATTGCAAAAAATCCAATGGAAACTGCTTCTTTTTTTATTAGCTCTAATTTTGACTTTCGCCCTGAATCAAAGATTAAAGGGGAAATGAAAATAAATAATACTAATTTTCGTAGAAGAGGTGCTTAGAAAGTGTGAGGGGCATGGATGGAGGGGAGGGATATACCAATATCACCCTTGAGCTTTTTTAACGATTTAAATCCTTTTATCCCCTCATCCACGAGGTTTCTGACCCTTACCTTGCTTATTGACAATAGGGCAACTTCAGAGGAGGAAAAAACGCGGATAAAAAGTATCGAGATCAATCTTATGGCCCACAATGCCAGAGAGGAGCCTTCCTGTTGGATGAGCGATGACGTCCGCGTTCGGATTATCCATCGCCGCTAAAACTCT
>JGI24023J19991_10001860_pt1 | contig 15795 bp, 16 predicted proteins | sample Cruoilmetagenom1_FD_19991 | JGI IMG/M metagenome (IMG submission 19991) | reverse complement strand
CGACCAGCTCCTTGTACCATGCGTCCATGTTTATACACCAGGCAATCGTAATGGGTGCCTGTCTTAGCTGCTGCTCGTTGAAAGTAGATGCACATTCGATAATCTGCTCGAACTTCTCTTCCGGATATGTCTTTTTGTCAATTACAATTGCCTCTGTGGAGCCGCAGTTGCCCTGGCAGGATGCGTAGCGTGCCGCTTGCAGCATCCTTTGAATTTTCCAGTCCTCGACTTCTTCCCAGGGCTTGAAAAACCTGATACTCCTTCTTGTTCCGATAGCTTCTAAAAGTTCCATGCGTATTGCCTCCTTATTTTTAGAAAGTAATTTAGTGTAAATGGAAATCGTAAATATTTCTTCCGATGCTCGTTGTGTTAGTATAGCTGAACGAGCGCTTGCTCGCTATTACGATACAAAGGAGGAGTCTCTTATTTCAATATCCGCCTGAATCAGATCTCGATCTCAAGGAGATCCCGAGCCTCAATAACTTCCGCTGCGACATTCTTCCTGATCTGCTCAACCACGTTTTCTTCATCGCTTACGGGGTAGAAGTGGGTAACGACAATTCTTTTGGCCCCGCACTCATTTGTAATCTTTACTACTTCTTTTGGTGTGAGATGTCCTTTTCGTTTATGCTCGTCTGGGAGAGCGCATTCAATTATAAGTAGGTCTACGTCCTGTGAGAGTTGTATTAAATTTTCTGAGTAGTCGGTGTCTCCCGAATATACAATCGATTTTCCTTCGCAATCGATCCTGTATGCAAGGCTGCTGTCTATATGAGGAACCTTCGAAGCTGTAATCTTTAAGTCCCCGGTATCAAAGGATCCGGGCTCAATCTCCTCTATATCGAGACCCTCGGGCACTATCCATTCCTTATAAGCGCTTTTTAGATTGTTGAAGAAATCAATGAAGCCTTCACCGCCCCAGAGGCGAAGCGGTTTATCTTTCCCCCCACGGTATGGGTACCATTCCGTGTATTTTCTTGCGAATAGAAACGGCACTAAATCACCTGTGTGGTCGGGGTGCAAATGGGAAAAAAATATATGATCGATCTCCATATAGTTAATGCCTGCATGTGCTAGCTTCCAGGTGGAACCGCTCCCGCAGTCAAGTAGTACTTTGGTGCTTCTCGACTCTAAAACATATCCGGACGAGCCTCTATGAGCGGAAGGAACGAGAGTCCCCGAGCCAAGAATTGTGAGCTTCATTTTTTAATCACCAGCATTTGGGTTAATCTAATTAAGGACTGTAGCACCACTTGGGATAAAGGGCAAACATATATGAAGCGTGTAATCACATTATGCACTGATTTCGGTATAGCGGACCATTATGCGGGTGTGATGAAAGGGGTAATACTCGGGATAAACCCGGATGCCGTGATTATCGATATAACGCACTCGATACCCAAGTTCGATGTGCTTACGGGAGCCCTTACTCTTAGTAGTTCTTACGACTATTACCCTGAAGGTACTATACATATTGCAGTAGTGGACCCCGGAGTAGGGAGTGAGAGGAAGCCGATTGCAATGGAAGCGGACGGTAGTTACTTCGTCGGCCCGGATAACGGCCTGTTCTCGATGATCTTCAGAAGAAGCTCGAATAAGCGTATTACAGAAATTACAAATACGGACTATATGATGAATCATGTAAGCCGCACGTTTCACGGAAGGGACATCTTTTCCCCGGCGGCAGCTCACATCTCTATGGGCGTAAATATTAATGAGCTTGGAGATGAGGTTTCCTCGCCCGTTACACTTGAGCTTCCGGAGCCCGTGGTTTTGCCCGGAAGAGTGACAGGGGAGATCATACACCTGGATTCGTTCGGTAACCTAGTGACTAATGTGCCGAGTAAGATGGTGAAGAGTGGCTCAGAGGTTTTTGTTGGCGAGCTTTCGTTGGGTGCTCCGAAGAGCTCCTACGGAAGTGTAAAAAGGGGGGAGCTGCTGTGTATAGTCGGGAGCTCGGGTTATTTGGAGATATCGGTGAATCAAGGAAGCGCTTATGAAGCGCTTGGCAGAGAATTGCAAGTCACAATAGTAATGGATTAAGTACCATCAAGCTGCCTAGCAAGTTGTGGTTATTGCTCCAGGGAGGGTCAGGCTTCAAATTCTAATATATATAGCTTCCCTTTCATTTCTAATTCTTTGGCCGAGCGGTAAGTAAAGATATTTTCCCAAAAATGGTCTTCAGGCTCCTCGTTGCCCTCTTTTCTTAGCTTCTTTATAAGCTCCCAGTACGCTTCGTCATCGGGCAGATCGGGCAGTAGATCAAATAAAGTCGCTATATGCGGTCTGTCGGCATCATCGACAGTTTCCCAGCTTACCCACTGCTGATTTTTTTTCGATATAAAGAGCTTGTCCCCCGGATTATTATGCCGGGTTTCATTGAGCGTCCAAGCCGGGATGTATTCTGTATAGTAATAGTCAAAAGCACTTTCCAGAATGTCGCTCCATTTAAGCGTCACGGAATTCGATTGCTCAGAATCGGTCTCTGCGTGGTTCGCTGTTTCTTTACACATTTTGCTTCTCCAAGCTTTAATGCAGTACCTGTATAATGATTATATAACATGCATAAATGCACAAATCTACAGGAATTTATGTTACTATTCTGAATAGTGCAAAAACTATGCCAGCAGCGGGTATTCTTGTAACCCCCCTCAATTGTTTGTTTTTCTCAATTGCTTGTTTGGATATAAGGGAAAATCCTAACAAATTTCGTCATGATTTGTTGGATGGTAGCGATATATTGAACAAGAACGGGTTTTTTTATACACTTAACGTTCGAGGTAAAATATGCCTGAATCTATTCCTGAGTCGCTAAAAAAGTATGTAGACCACACTGCGCCAAAAGAGCTTCGCTTGAGTGCGGCCAGGGGTCTAATACCCCTAAGCCCAAACGAGCTTGCGCACCTTTTGTATTGGCTTACTCAAGACGAGGATCGGGAAATAGCAGATGAGGCTAAAAAGTCTTTAAGCGAGATACCCGAGGCGGTAATATCCACAGTCCTTTCAGACGTCAATTCACCTCCTGAGGTTCTTGACTATTTCGCAAGGACATCCCTTGAGGAACCCGGGCTTGAGAAAATAATCGTAAATAACTCAACCACCGATCTCACAATATCATATCTTGCCGAACAAACAGACTCTCAGAAGCTTCTTGAGCTTATTTCAAATAACCACCAGAGAATAGTACGCTCATCTGAAATTGTAGAAGCTCTCAGTAAAAATCCCATGGTCAGCCGGTCCACACTGGACAGCGTGATCGATTACCTGAGTCTGTATTTGGGTGAGGATGCCGAAATTCCCGTTCGTGCCGATAATATAAGCTTGGAAACTAAGGGCGAAGATCCGCAAGTTGAAATTGAGCCCGGCAGCTCGTTCTTAGACAGTGCAGAGGTAAATCAAGAGTTCCTTCAAGAAAGCACTTTAGAGGAAGACGATGCTCTGGAAGTCGGGCGTGAGAATATTCAAATTGAGATTAGTAATATGACGGTTGGCGAGAGAATTAAGCTTGCGATAAAGGGAAACAGAGAGGCAAGGTCAGCCCTTGTACGCGACCCCAATAGAATCGTGTCCAGAGCCGTGCTTAAAAACCCTCGCCTCACAGATACGGAAATTGTGCTTATTTCTCAGTCAAAGATAGTGAATGAAGATATACTCAGGGAAATATCTGATACCAGAAAGTGGTCAAAGATATATCCTGTGAAGTTTGCGCTAGTAAGTAACCCGAAAACACCGCCCCATATTTCCGTAAACCTGGTAAGACATTTAAGAGATCATGATCTCCGCTCTATTATGTGGAGTAAAAACCTGCCGGGAGTAATTACGAGCGCTGCAAAAAATATCGTGAACGCAAGAAGAGACAAGAAGTAATTAGAATATTCGCTTGCCTCACTTATAGTAAGCTATGTCTGAAGAAAATAAAACGCAGATACTAAAAATAACAAAAGAGCTTTCAGGTAAAAGGGCAGACGTCGTTCTATCTGAGTTTTTGTCCGGGCAAACGCGCTCGCAGATAAAAAAGCTCATTGACGACAAGATGGTCGTGGTACAAGAGAGGACTATAAAGCCCTCAACCAAGTTTGATGAGGGCGATGTGGTACAAATTACTCTGCCTGAGCCCGAGCTGCTTAATCTTGCGCCTGAGGACTTGTCTATTGAGCTGCTTTACGAGGATGAATGTATAGCTGTTGTAAACAAGCCCGCAGGAATGACTGTGCATCCGGGCGCAGGTATTAAACACGGAACGCTTGTAAATGCGCTTCTATATAAATGTAAGGACCTGTCCGGTATTGGAGGGAAGATCAGACCCGGAATAGTACACAGACTGGACAAGGATACTACAGGGGTCATGGTAGTAGCAAAAAATGATCATGCACATAACTCTTTGGTTGAGCAGTTTAAGACAAGAGAAGTTAAAAAAAAATATATTGCCATAGTTGAGGGAAACGTGAAGGCGGATTCGGGTGTAATAGAGTCGGAGATCGGGAGGCACCCTACGAATAGAATCAAGATGTCCTCTAAAGCTAAGGCCGGAAGGGCATCTGTTACAAAATGGAAAGTGCTTGAGCGCTACAGTGCCGCAACCCTAGTCGAGGCCGAGCCCAAGACCGGCAGAACTCACCAGATAAGGGTGCATTTGGCAGAATCGGGCTATCCTATCTTAGCCGATAAGGTATACGGTCCGAAAAAGTTTAAGAATGATATACTCAAGCGCGCTTCTAAATTAATGGGAAGGCAGGCTCTCCACGCCTCGGAACTCGGGTTCAAGCATCCGCTCACAGGCGAATTCCTGAAGTTCAAAGCTCCACTACCCGTGGATATGGAGAAAACCCTCGAATATTTAAAGCAGTTGGAAGGATAAGCTTTAAGGGATAAATAACGATTATGAAACTTAAGGAATCAAAGCTTCTATCATCTATTAAAGGGGTTACACACGGGTTTTCCGATAAATACCTCGGTGATAACGCTTCTCAAATAGGCCACTTACTTAATTTATCAAAAGTTACTCTCTTAAAGCAGATACATAGCGATAATGTGGTTTTTGTAGATGATATAGCTACAGAAACTGCTCGCTTAGAGGGAGACGCTATAGTTACTCATTTAAAGGGCTGCGGTATAGCGGTAGCCACTGCGGACTGCGTTCCTATACTGCTGGCCTCTAATGACGCCAGAATGGTTGCCGCTGTGCATTCCGGGTGGCGCGGGACATTAAATGAGATTGTAGTTAACACTGTGTCTGCCGTAAAAGACCGATATGGTATTGAGCCTGAAAACCTGAAGGCTGCAATCGGTCCATGTATCGCTAGCTGCTGTTACGAAGTGGGGGAGGAAGTCGGCTCGTTGTTTAGCGGGAAATATCCCGACACAAGCGAATATTTGTTTGAAAAGGGGCAAGATAAATACATCCTCGATTTAAAGACGGCTAACGAGCTACTCCTTAAGAGAGAAGGAGTCTCAGATATCGAAGTTCTGGATATATGTACAAAGTGCAGTGAAAATTATTATTCCTATAGAGGCGACGGTAATGGCGCGGGTCGTCAGCTGAGCGTGATCGGACTTAGGCAGTGAACCCTCAAAGTGTGTTAATATTTTTCTGAGAAGGTATAATGTTTGGAAATTTTGCAGATTTTAAAATAATTTGATTGGAGGCAATAATGCTTCAGATAATGTGCTGGGTTGATTCCGAGGACTACGGGTACTTAAACTCGATGAACGAGAAGAAAGAGGCTATAGACTTCTACGCGTACAGGTTTGTTGTAGAAGGCGGGGGTGAGGGAATGGGCAGTAGCGCTGTAAACCTCTTAGTCGCTGAGTTTGTTAACGCCAAGATGGCTGTGGGTTTTGTAATCGCCAATGATTTTAAGCTCGATAAGGATATAACATTCAGGTTTGTATGTAATGATAGCCCCTCAAATGATATAGCGGTTGAAACCAAGCTTTCTGATGAAGTTAAAAAAGCAACCTACATGGGTAATGATCTGGAAAAAATCGAGTACATTGGATTTACGTTAGAGAAATTTTATGAAGGTCATAACGCGAAATTCTATCTGAACGATCTCAGACCCAGAAGTGAAGAAAGCGAGGAAGGCGCTCAGCCTTAACCTTGTATAATCGTCTAATAAGATATTCTTAACTTCAATAAAGAATCTATTCTAAATGTACTCGGATTGACCCGGCTTTAAACTCATCACAACAATTTATCTTCTTGGGTCAATCGGTTTAAAGAGGAGTTATAAAATATGAGCGATACGAAAAAAATAGTATTGGCTTATTCCGGCGGGCTCGACACTTCGGTTATTCTGAAGTGGCTTGCAGAGGAGTATGAAGCAGAGATAATTGCCTATGTAGCGGATGTGGGACAGGGGGAGGACCTTGAAGAGGTAAGAGAGAAAGCAATCAGTACGGGCGCAAGTAAGGTATATATTGAGGATTTAAAGGAAGAGTTCGTAAAAGACTTCGTATTCACGGCGATTAAAGCAGGCAGTATTTACGAAGGCACATATCTGCTCGGCACTTCGCTTGCCCGCCCTCTAATTGCAAAGAGACAGATTGAGATTGCAAATGAGGAGAATGCCTTTGCCGTCTCTCACGGCTCCACCGGGAAAGGAAACGACCAGGTGCGTTTTGAGCTTACATACTATGCGCTTAACCCGCAGATACAGGTGATCGCGCCCTGGCGAGAGTGGAACCTTAACTCAAGGACCGCACTTCTTGAATATGCCGAGAAAAACGGGATTCCTGTGCCAGTGACCCAGAAAAAGCCGTATAGCTGCGACAGGAACCTCCTTCATATAAGCTACGAAGGGGGGATACTCGAAGACCCGTGGGCTGAAGCTCCGGAGGATATGTTCGAGATGACGGTGTCGCCCGAGAGTGCGCCCGATGATCCGGTTTACATCGATATAGAGTTTGAAAAAGGCGCTCCGGTAAAATTGGACGGAAAAGCGCTAAGCCCGGCTGAGCTGCTTGGCGCTCTTAATAAAATCGGGGGAGCAAACGGCGTAGGAAGGGTGGATATGGTTGAGAACCGATTTGTAGGGATGAAATCAAGGGGCGTGTATGAAACCCCGGGCGGAACTATTTTACTTGCGGCCCACAGAGCGCTTGAGTCCCTTGCCATGGACAGGGAAGTGATGCACTTAAGAGATGGGTTTATGCCTAAGATTGCTGAGCTCATATACTACGGGTTTTGGTACTCGCCTGAAATGGATATGCTTAGAGCCGCGGTCGAAGAATCTCAGAAGAACGTCACGGGGACAGTAAAGCTTAAGATCTATAAAGGTAATGTAATCGTTGCAGGAAGACGCTCGCCGTACTCACTCTATCAGGAAGACCTGGCCACTTTTGAGGAAGACAGCATTTACGATCAGTCAGACGCCACAGGGTTCATTAAACTTAACGCCCTAAGGCTATCTGTAAGGAAAATGCTCGAAAAAAAGGGTGGCTGAAAGCAACTTCATGAAAACGTCTGATTTTGACTATCCTTTGCCTGATGAGAAGATTGCGTACCACCCCTTAAAAGATAGACAAAACTCAAAGTTAATGGTTCTCGACAGAGAAAACCATAGTATTCTCCATAAAAGGTTTTACGAGCTTGTAGAGCTCCTGTGTCCTGGAGACTTATTAATCTTTAATAACACAAAGGTGATTCCGGCCCGGATTTACGGTAAAAAGAAATCGGGTGTGGAGATAGAGATACTCCTTCTTGAGCGACTGGATGGGAATAGGTGGAAGTGTCTTGCCCGAAAGCCCAAAGAGGGGGCACTAATTGAGTTTGAAGAAGGGTTAACCGGTACACTTAGCAGGACAGACGGCGGTGAATGGACAATAGACTTCAGTGAAGATGTCACTACTTACTTAAATAAGTGCGGGAAAATGCCGCTTCCGCCATACATTAAAAGAGAAGCCGAAGAAGGGGACAAAGTTACTTATCAGACTGTTTACGCTGAGCGAGAGGGCGCTGCGGCAGCCCCCACTGCAGGACTCCATTTTACCCCCGGACTCATAGAAGAAATAGAAAAGAGGGGGATTGAAACCGGGTATGTTACGCTTCATGTCGGGCTTGGTACATTCCTGCCGGTTAAGGAAGAGGATGTTTCAAACCACGTGATGCACAGTGAATATATAGAGGTGCCAAAGCGAACTGCCGATTTAGTGAATAAGGCGAAAAAAGAGGGTAGAAGGGTGATAGCCGTAGGGACGACTGTGGTACGGACGCTAGAGTCTTCCATTGATGATGAGGCCCTGCTTAAAGAGAACTCCGGCAGGACGGAGCTATTTATTACGCCCGGATATGAATTTAAAATTGTAGATGCGCTGATAACTAATTTTCATCTTCCGTGCTCTACGCTTTTGATGCTTGTATCGGCTTTTGCCGGTAAGGAATATATATTTCAGGCTTATGAGGAGGCGCTTCACGGAGACTACAGGTTTCTGAGCTACGGGGACGCTATGTTAATATGTTAAAGAGGACTAATAAATGCAAGTAAAAATTGAGAGTTTATCATCAAGTGGCGCCGGAATTGCAAAGATTGATGGAAAGGTCTACTTCGTAACGGGCGGGCTGCCAGATGACCTTTTGGAAATAAAGATAGTAAAAGACAAAGGGAGTTTTGCCGAGGCAGTGATAAGTGAGGTTGTCGAGCCTTCGGCGAAAAGGGTGGAGGCGCCTTGTCCCGTGTTTAATCAGTGCGGCGGGTGCCAGCTTCAGACTTTAAATTACGGTGCGCAGCTTAGTGAAAAAGAGAATATAATCGGGGAAACTCTGAGTAGGATCGGAGGATTTAAGAATTTAAATATAGAGCCTATAAAAGCCTCTTCTGAGCACTACGGCTACAGAAATAGGGTGACTCTGAGCGCTTTCTTTTATTCTGGAATGTGGCATGTCGGATACAATCAGAAGAGAAGTAACCGTAAAGTAAAAATAGAGGGGTGCCCGGTGTCGGATGTTCTTGTTGAGGCTGCAATCGGACGTTTATCCAATGTGCTGTCGTCAATAAGTGACCCTTCTTATTCACTTGATAAAGTTCACATATCATCAAACGCAAAGTTCTCTTACATTACTTTGGTTGCGAAACAGGGCAGAAGGGCGGATTCGCTAAATGTGCTGATAAAGCACCTTAAGCGCTATGAGGAAACAGAGAATGTATCGGTATTGGGTCAGAGAGAGGTCGAGTTTGAGTATGAAAGTGCCGGGTTCAATTTTATATCAAGGCCATCTGTATTTGCTCAGGCAAATTACAGCGTCAATCTGGCAATGGTAGAGACTGTAATTGAGTGGGCTGGCAGCGATGGCAGCGACCGTGTTCTTGACCTTTATTGCGGAACAGGAAATTTCTCTTTACCACTTTCCCGGAATGCGCTTAGTGTGGATGCCGTCGAGATTAACAGGAGTGCGGTGAACTTGGCGAAAAGAAGCGCTAAGTTAAATAAAGTAGATAACATTCGCTTTCATGTTTCTCCCTCCGGTCATTTTATCCAGGAGCTTGATAAGGATAATATTAAATTTGAAACGGTAGTGCTTGATCCGCCAAGAGAAGGGGCCAAGGAATCCTTAGAAGGTATAGCTCGGCTCGCGCCCTCTAAAATTATCTATGTATCATGCGACCCGGCGACACTGGCGCGGGATTTAAAGGGCTTAGCCGGTCTCGGTTATGAGCTTACCGCAGTCCGTCCCTTCGATATGTTCCCCGAAACCTCACATATAGAATCTGTAACACTGCTCTCCAGAGCTTAATTAATATAGTGTGTGCTTAATGTCAACGGAATAGCTATATTCTAGGAGCATTAGCTGAATAATTGGATTAGCGTCTATAAATTTGAATCAGCCGGCTTCGGACGGCAAGTTTTTGAGCATTTGTAAAAGAATGCGCGTAATATTACAATAACCATATATCGTAGGTAGATGGCACATTTAAATTTCATAGGCTGAAATAAGTATCGATCTCAATTTACTAAAATGAAGATCCTATTCGGTATTCAAGGTACAGGTAACGGACATATTTCACGCTCCAAGGAGATTGTTAAGGAGCTTTTGAAATCTGCGAGAGTTGATGTGCTATTAAGCGGCACTCAGCACGAGGTGGATGTGGATTTTGACATCAAGTACAAATACCCGGGTCTCGGATATACATTTGGAAAGAGGGGCGGGATCGATTATATGGATTCCTTCAGGACTTTTAGTCCCTACAAGCTTATTTCCAATATCAGGGGGCTGCCTGTACGCGATTATGATTTGGTGATTACGGATTTCGAGCCTGTAACCGCATGGGCTTGCAGAGCAAAAGGAGTACCCTGTATTTCAATTTCGCATCAGGCCGCTTTGCTGTCGCCAAAGACACCCAGACCTTCGGAGAAAAATAGTTTTCAGGAGCTTGTGCTCAAGTGGTATGCGCCCGGGACGTCTTTAATTGGGCTCCACTTTAAGGAATATGACGATTTTATTAAAACACCGGTTATACGTAAAGAGATGCGCAATACCGAGGTAAGGAACAACGGTCATTATACGGTCTATTTGCCTTCATACGATGATACCTTTCTTTGCGAGATACTAAAAAGAATAGACGTACCCTGGGAAGTATTCTCTAAGCATTATAAGGGGGAATCTTATAGGGACGGTAATATCCGGGTGTCCCCAGTGGATGGTAAAAAATTTGTAGAGAGCTTCTCGAGCTGTGAGGGGATAATTACAAACGCAGGGTTCGAGACACCATCAGAGGCCCTGTACTTTGGTAAAAAATTGTTGGCTATACCGATGAAGAGGCAATATGAGCAGGAGTGTAATGCTGAGGCGCTAAAGCAACTCGGTATTAAAGTCGTATACTCTATTGGCCCCGATTTTGAAAAAGTAGTAGCTGGGTGGATTGATTCTTCATTTATATATCATGCTGATTACGGAAATAATTTGCCGGAGCTTGCTGAAATGATTTTAGCGCACGCTTCAGATAATGCACGGGTGGAAGAGCCTCTTACGGCTAAAGAGATCGAGCAGTAAACAAAGTTTAACAAAGCTTAGTCCCTATCTATTTACTGAGAGCCGATATCTCCGGCTCAAGAGTCCTCAGAGAAAATAATCAATTATCTTCTATATAGCCCTGAAGTAGTGAAAGACTTACAAGCTTTTCGGCGATGTTTTTATAGAGCTCGCCTATCTTGAGCAGATTGATCACTTCGTCCATGTTCTTCCAGTCCTGAATCAGGTATGTCAGAAGTATTCTCTTGTGCTGGTCTTCAAGCATCTCGATATAGATGCAGTCTTCTTCAAGCTTTTTGGTATCCAGATTGATGGACCAGGAATCGTATTCAGTAAGACACTTGATGTTAGGAAGAATGACGTCTAGCATCCTCTTCGTATCGAATTCCTCGAGTAACGGCTTTACGGATTTGAGGTTTTCCATCAGCGTTACCGAGTCGCTGAATTTATCTATGATTGACAGCATGAGCTTTACCGCTGTCTTGTAGTTGGCGTTATGATTATTCTTGCAGTCCCGGAGAGCTGCTTCCAGGTTCTCGCCCAGCAGTGTTATTTCTTCTCTCAGGGATTTGAGTTCATCTTCATCCCTCGTAGTTATGTAGCTCTTTGATCTTGAAACAAAAGACTCGAATTCACTATCTATTAGTGATCTATCCAATGTGTCTGTTCCCATATGTCATCACCTCTGATTTGATATTGAAACCGAAAGATAATTGTACTATGCCTGGATAGTTTAGTGTTAAGATTGTGTTAAGATTGTTTGATGTTAATGCAATTCTTTTAATAGTTATGCCGCTTACCTGGGGGCCATGCATCAGTAACGAGCATTATTTTCATATTATTTGTCGAACTAGGAACTGAGTCTGATTGGAGGTTCAAATAATATTAGTGAAATATAGGATGGACGCAGCTGTCGCCACTCCAAGGAATATGCCCGCTATGCTCTGGGCAAATGTGTGTCTGTCGAGGCGGATGCGGGACCATGCAATTATGGGAACGAGAAGCAAAATCGGCAGTAAGCTCTGTCCGAAAAGAGCTACTACAAATACAGCCAGACCCGCAGCGGCTGTGCAGTGACCGCTGATCTTCCACCTAAATGTTATAAGCACGATTAACATCAGCTGTATTATGGCGACCGAGCTTATTATCAAGAGAAGTCTTGGAGCGCCCCCGAAATAGAGCGCAGAAAAAACGAGGGACGCGATGAGTAATATAATTATCAGCGGCCAGGCGCGCTGCTCCCTGATCTTCATGTGGAAATCTGTGACATGACCTCTGCGTACAAGGGAGAGGACATATAAAGTGGGTATCAGTATGAACAGCACAATGGCCAGAACGGTCCAGTAGAGCACAGGCCCGTCTTCAACTGCCTGAGCCGCAATAATGATGCTTGCGAGCGCCAAGAGCGGCGGGCTGAATATTGTAGAAATTAGGCGCGCCGTATTATCTCCCTCCGGCTTTCCGAGATGAAAATTGAGTCAGTAATTCTTGAGTAATAACTTTTATTCGTCGCCATATCTCTTAGTTTTAATTATATTACCGTCCAATACTAATATCATAATAACAATTAAGTATTAAGCGGTTTTGAATTCTCTATTAAAGCGGCGTTAATGTGAACCCGGGCTCCGGAGCGCGTTTCAGTGTTAGATTGATTGAGTATGTGTATTGTTTCTCGACCGCTCTTTTTTCATTGTACCCCGTATAATCATATTATAGTCTAAAAACTTCTTTTTAGTAATACCGCTTGTTTATCTTTTATATAAGGATTATTTTCCATTAATCTCCGGCGCTTTCAAAATTTACTTTGAGTACGCCGTTTTCAAGATTTGCACTCTCCACGTTTAGCTTGGCAAGGAACTTGGGAAGGAAAATGTTGCGCCTCTGGTTCTCGATCTGGATCGTAAGCTCGTCACCTACCTGGTGGAGCTTAAGCTTCTCCTTGGTTACAAATGGGAGTGTCATCACAAGCGAGTACGTTTCCCCTTCCTTCACGATTTCATAGGGCTTGCCCTTGAAGAACACCTTCACCGGGTCCTCTTCTGAAAAAAGTAATTCACCGAACCGTGTAAGCGCTTGTGTACCCAGGACTTCCTTTGATGAAAGCTGGGCCTCGTGTATGGGTATCTCGTTAAAGAGCTCCCCGATTTCCTCACGGTATACGTTCTGGAACTTGCGCCACTCTTTAAAGAACGGGTGGTCGAGCTCAACGGGCATGGTGCGGTTTACGATTATGGAATCCACAGGGTACCCGTAGAGGTTTAAATAGGTGTATGCCCTCTGGGTTTCCTTTATTACCATTTTCTCAAGGTTCAGGACCAGACGGATGGAGGTGATCTCAGGGTCTGAAAATACTTGGTGTATGGCATTTAGCTGCTTGAATAGCTGCTCAATCGCCTCGTACGTGTCCTCTTCGGGAAGAGGCATGTCGGACACGACTTTCACCGCGGGTCTTACGACCTTAAGGACTTTCCTCTCTATCGGGAACACTTTTACGAGCCACCAGCGGGCTACATCCGGCAGCGAAAGGAGTTTCAGGGTCTCACCGGTCGGGGCGCTGTCTACGATTATCACGTCGTAGTCGCTTTCCGTATAGTGATTATAGACCCAGAGGAAAGAGGCTACCTCTTCCATCCCAGGGAAAACACTGAATTCCTCGGCCAGAATGTCATCCACGTTCATCCAGTTAAACAGAGACTGAATGTATCCCGTGAGCTTGCCCCAGTATTTATCCACCGAGTAATAGACGTCTATCTCCTGGGCGTAGAGGTTCTTCATCACCCTGACCGGTTCGGGTCCGAGCTCACGGTCAAAGGCGTCCCGCAGGCTGTGGGCGGCGTCCGTTGAGACCACTAGAGTCTTGTAGCCCCTTTTTGCCGACTGTATGGCCGTTGCTGCAGCCACCGTGGTCTTGCCTACCCCACCTTTACCAGTGTATAGGATTACTCTTTTCATCAAAATTATTCCTTTGCCTTTTTACTCCCCCCTTTGGAAAAGGGGGGTTGGGGGCATTTTTTGTTTTTTGTTGCGATGTTAAATCCCTCTCAATCTCCCTTTTTCTAAGGGAGAAGCATTAAGGTATAACCATCTCTTATAACAAGCTTTAAAGTTAGCATGGTTGGGATCGTCTTTCCCCCAATAATAGTACCAGGTAATCCCGCAGGCTTGACATAAATTTTCACGCGCTTAATATAATAGTCCCATATCTTAATAAGAGGATAATGCCATGANTGATAACCATACTTCTGATAAAAACGCACCNGAGTCTTACAGCGGGATCTTTGCAATTGCCGCTTTTTTGATCTTACTTGCGACAGCGCTTCTTGCCGTGGGCGGGATCTACTACAGCTTCATCAATCCTTCTTTCTAAGCTCTTAACAGGGTTAACCGTTTTACCTTTCAATTTGTCATCATAACTATGACAGTTCCGCAGTTTTCTAATTTATTCCCCGGCATCGCTGTGAAGCGCTCGCCTCTATCCCCAGGGCGCACGCAGTTGTCGGAATTGGGAGGAGCCTCTGCATTAGTCAGAAAGTGTTATTGTTAAATGCAGTTGGGGGCAGACCGTAGCCTGCCCCCAACTGCACTGTTGCCGAATTCTGAAGACTATTTTCAGTTAATAACAGCGCCGTCCGGTATACGCGCGAACGAGCGTATCCTTACGCCATCGCCTATAGTAACGTCTTGTCCGATCCTTACGAACGAGCCGATACGGACGTTGTTTCCGATCACGGTATTAGCGCCAATCCTTGTGAATGCGCCTATCCTCGTTCCGTCTCCGATCTTAACGTTATCACTGATTCTGGTTCCGACCCCTATTCTCGAGTTCGATCCCACCATAACGTCGTTGCCTATTCTCGCGAACGGCTGGACCCTGGTGTTGTCGCCGATCATAGAGCCTTCTCCGATCTGCACGAATACGCCCACTGTCGCGTTATCGCCGATAACCGAGTTATCGCCCAGTACGGCAAAGTTCCTTATCCTCGCGCCGTCGCCTATGATAACGCCCCCGCCTATGGTCACGTTATTCCCTATATTGGCGCTAGGGGAAACGCAAGCGTCGCCGAATCCGTCCATATTGATGTCTTCCTGCCCCGGGTTAGCTACGGTGGGGCAGTTGTCGACATCACCGCAAACGCCGTCACCGTCGATATCGTTGTCGGGGTCAACCGGGCACGCGTCACAGACGTCTCCTAGTCCGTCACCGTCCTCATCTTCCTGCCCCGGGTTAGCGTCGTCAGGGCAGTTATCATCACCGTCCGGAACTCCGTCACCATCACTATCAGCAGCTGTTTCCATTTTCGCAGGCAGACTATCGTTTATACCCAGCCTTACGAAACAGTAATCTTCCGAGCCGCATGACACGAAAACCTCATCGGCATCAAAAATGCCTACCTCGTAATTCGAAACCGCCCCAAGCGCGAAGTACGGAGGCCCGTAATCATCCCGGATGTTCATAACAACCACATCCGATCTAGTTTCGGTTCCTACCGTGCTGTATAAACCGTAAACCTCGTCAGGGAGAAAAGTATCCAAGGTTGAGCCCGGAGCGCCTGTGAGTATCCCGCTGCAGCCCGGAGCCGTGCAGATAGCTTGTCTTGCATACATATTCGCTCCGTATGTAAATCCTAGGGAATCGGAAATATATAAATTTCCGGAAAGGAAGTCGTGATCTATAACGCTACGTGGACTAGGACAATCATTGACCGGCGTTACGACCAATATTCCTTCTTTATTACCTATGTCGATCTCCGGTATATCATTACCGTCGTTAGATACAAGGCTGCTCAAGTCGTACACGTGCGTGTCATATGCTGTATATCTGTCGC
>JGI24023J19991_10001858_pt1 | contig 15796 bp, 16 predicted proteins | sample Cruoilmetagenom1_FD_19991 | JGI IMG/M metagenome (IMG submission 19991) | reverse complement strand
AATGATGATGACGCCAGGATCGGCCTGCGACTGAATATCCCTGTCTACACAGGCGGACGCGTGACACACAGTACACGCCAGGCGCGATCCAGGTTGCGTGCAGCACGCTCAAGGCTGGAGGCTGCCAAACGCAGTGTCACACGAAACTCCAATGATGCCTATCGCGGCATTCTTTCCGGTATCAGCCAGGTCGAGGCGTTAAGAGCGACGACGGTATCGACGCAGAGTGCGCTGGCTGCAACACAGGCGGGTTATGAGGTTGGTAACCGAACCCTGGTGGACGTGCTTAACTCTCAGCGGGATGTTTTTCGGGCTGACAGTGCGCTCGCGCAGTCGCGTTATCAGTATGTCCTTAATCATCTGCGTCTGAAGGATGCGGCCGGAACCATTACCGAGACTGACCTTAAAAGAGTCAACCGCCAGTTGAAACACTAGTTTCGAAAATACCCTCCTCCATGACACAATTGCTAATGGTCGGCGCCGGCGGCGCTATCGGCGCCATCGGACGCTACCTGCTTTCAACCTGGGTCTATTCACTGAGCGGGCGTGCTTTCCCCTGGGGCACCCTGGCTGTCAACCTGTTAGGCTCTCTGTTGATGGGTTTTCTCTCTGTGTGGCTGCTCGAGCGCATGACGCTCTCTGATGAGATGCGTGCGCTGCTGATGGTCGGCTTCCTGGGAGCCTTTACAACATTCTCCACCTTCTCCATCGAAACCCTGTTGTTGCTGGAGGAGGGGGCTGTTGCCAGGGCGGGTGTCAATATCGCTGTTTCGGTCATCTTCTGCATATTTGCCGCCTGGATGGGAACGTTCATCGCCAGGGCCATGTGACCCAGGGACCTGTTGATCTGTCATTGCGAGGAGCCTTGGCGACGCGGCAATCTTTCCGGGGTTGCTTCGCTGTACTCGCAATGGCGGTGATTATACGTATAGGTTGGCACTGAGACGCCAAGCTCAATAGAAGACCAATATTAGTCACAAGAGTATTACCAAATGTTAGACCAAAAACTTCTCAGAACTAATCTGGACGAGGTCGCGGCGCAGCTTTTACGCCGTGGTTTCAAGCTCGATACCCGTGGGTTTCACTCCCTGGAAGAGCAGCGCAAAGAGCTGCAGATCCTTACCCAGCAATTGCAAAACGAGCGCAATACGCAATCAAAAGGGATCGGCCGGGCCAAGGCGGAGGGAAGGGATATCAAGCCTCTGCTGGATGCCGTGGCTGACCTGGGAGGGGAGCTCAGGGCGGCCCAGGAAAAACTGGGCAGGATTCAGGAGCAACTCAGGCAGATGCTGCTGGAGGTTCCCAACCTGCCGCATCAAAGTGTGCCTCAAGGAGAGAGTGAAGCGCAGAATCGTGAAGAACGCCGCTGGGGAGAGCCGCCGCAGTTTGATTTTGAAGCCCTCGATCATGTTGATTTGGGTACGGCTAAAGGTTGGGCGGATTTTGACACTGCAGCAAAGATCAGCGGCTCACGCTTTGTCGTTCTCAACGGCCCCCTCGCCAGGATCCAGCGTGCCCTGACGCAGTTCATGCTGGATGTGCATACGCAGGAACATGGCTATTCAGAAACATACGTCCCCTACCTGGTGAATAGTGCCAGCCTCTATGGAACCGGCCAGCTGCCGAAGTTTGAAGAGGATCTCTTCAAAGTCGACGGTGAGTCCCCGCTCTACCTGATCCCGACAGCCGAAGTACCGCTGACCAATATACTGCGCGATGAGATTGTCGATGATCAGGATATGCCGCAGCGCTTTGTAGCGCACACGCCCTGTTTTCGCAGCGAAGCGGGCTCCTATGGGCAGGACACCCGTGGCATGATCCGCCAGCATCAGTTTGAAAAGGTCGAGATGGTGCAGGCTGTCCGTCCCGCAGATTCGGAAGATGTGCTGGAACAGCTCAGCGGCCATGCAGAAGTGATTCTGCAAAAACTCGGACTGGCTTACCGGGTCGTTACACTATGTACAGGCGACCTCGGCTTCTCAGCAACCAAAACCTATGATCTGGAAGTGTGGCTGCCGGGGCAGGGTAAGTATCGGGAAATCTCCTCCTGTTCCAACTTTGGGGACTTCCAGGCGCGTCGTCTGCAGGCGCGCTGGCGCAATCCTGAAACCGGCAAGCCGGAGCTGCTGCATACTATCAATGGCTCAGGCCTGGCCGTCGGACGCACCCTGGTTGCAGTGATGGAGAACTACCAGCAGAAAGATGGCAATATCCGCATCCCCGAAGTCCTGCAGCCCTACATGGGCGGTGCCGAACAGCTGTGACACCTTCATCCTGGCCTTCTCCCCGGGGGAGAAGGGACATACTCACTCTCCCTTCGGGAGAGGGTTGAGGTGAGGGGGAGATTCTGAATTATTGATATGCAATTGTCAAAAGCTCTAAATGCCTGGAACAATCCCGCCTTTGAAAAGACGCTAAAGCAGGAGATCCAATCTCTCGATGGTAAACTACTCCCCCTGCAGCAGGGCCTGTCACACAGCAGTTATGCCATCGAAGATGACTTCAGTGTCGTTATCCTCGGGGTTTCAGAGGGTAATGGATCGATATATGTTAAAGCAGGCATCTTCTATACAGGAGTCATACCCGGATGCAGCTGTGCAGACGATCCTACCCCAAATAATGAATATGCCGAGCAGTGCGAAGTCGAGTTTACTATCGACAAAAGAACAGCTGAAACATGTGTGCGGCTGCTGACTGAATGAATCGCTACTTCATGCTGCTGTGCTTTTGCATGACTGCTGCAGCTTTTCATGCCGTACAAGCCGACTCGGTTGATGGTATTCATGAGATTACATTCATCGAACAGGACGAACTTGGCGCAACCATACTGGACAAGATCTCCAGGGCGAAAAGCAAAATCTTTCTTGCTCAGCATATTATGGGGGACGGACAGTATGGCAGAGCGATCACCGCCAAACTGATGGAGGCCGCCAGGAGGCGCAACAAAGATGGTTCCAGGGTGGATGTGCGCCTTATCTACGATGGCCTGGTTTCATCTCTCTACGCAGTCCAGGCGCCTGGCAGACTGCTGGTGTCTGCCGGAGTCAAAGTGCAGAGCTACAACCCCAAGGAGAGGCTGTTTGCAATCAATCGTCGCATGCACAGCAAGCTGATGATTATTGATGACGAGGTTTTCGTCGGCAGTTCCAACTCTCACGCATGCAGCACCATCTCGATGGTCTGCATCGAGAGCGATATGATGATCACAGGGAAAAAGATTCTTCACGACGCAGTGCAAAGCTATCTCGAATTCTGGGATCACCAGGTGACCTGGGAGATCGCTTTTCCGGAACCCCTGTGGAGAGCGGATGAACAGCACGAGGATGAGAAAAGAGCAGTTGCTGCACGTTATCAGAAGAAGATAGAGCGCTATCTGCAGATGCATCTTCCTGCGGCGAACAGGATGATCAGCGAGATCTTTTCCAAACAAAGCAACCCCGGCAGGTCACCCCCACGAAAATATCAGGTTTCCAAGATCGACTATGTGAGTGATCCGCCACGCAAGGTGAAAAATGGCGGCATGTTTGCGCAGCTCATGGAGATCATTGCTTCGGCGAAAAAGTCGGTACGTATCATCACGCCCTATTTTTTTCCTACCGGGAAGATAAAAAACGCACTGGCGTCGGCAGCTGGCAATGGTGCGCATGTGGAGGTTTATACCACCAGAAGAGACGAGCTGGTGAACATTTTCGGGCTTGCCCTGACACGTTCATTTGCTTTTGTTCACGAGCACGATATCGATTTGTATGAATACCAGCAGCGTAAACTTCTGCATAGCAAACTCTTTATCGTCGATGATCGCATCGCTTATTTAGGCAGCGCTAATTTCGACTCCCTGAGTCAGAGATTCAACACCGAAAACGGGGTGCTCATCGATCTGCAGCATGATGCTGATCTTCATCAGCGTTTCAATTCAGAAATTGACCTGGTGCGCCAGCAATCAAAACAAGTGATGGATAGCAAAGGACCGGGTTTGTTCGATTACCGTGACTGCTCACAAACCACCTGCAACCCCCTGATCAAGCTTCTCAATCCGGCAACAGAGGTGTTCTATTAATAAAGTTTGCAGTCATCAGTTGGCAGTTTGCAGCAAAAATAAAAAATTGCAGATGGCAATGAGTCGATTAGACTTCTGCCAACTGCCAACTGCCAACTGCCAACTGCCAACTGCCAACTGCCAACTGCCAACTGTTAACCACGCACCATCATGATCAGCAGAAAAACAAAGCCGACCACCAGCAGGAGCGGGATGATGAGGCCTTTCCAGTCGTCGCTGCTCCCTTTGGGGCCATTCTTCATCTGCTCTTTGGCGGCGGGGTAGAGTCGCCATGCAACCATTAGCAGAACGACAGCAAGGCCGATTTTTAAAAAGAGTTCCATGATGATTACCTGAATGAAAAACCCCGGCAGGGTTCTGCCGGGGTTTTGTCAAGAGCGACATGGGGGTGGGAGTTAATCGTCACCCATAATGCCAAGAATCTGCAACAGGCTGATAAAGATGTTGAAGATGCTCAGGTAGAGGCTGTAGGTAGCCATGATGTAGTTGGTCTCGCCGCCATTGATAATGCGGCTGGTGTCAAACAGGATCAGACCGCTCATGAGCAGAATGATAGCTGCGGAGAGTGCCAGTGACAGCGCCGGCAGCGCCAGAAAAATATTGGCGACCATGGCGATGATGACGGTCAGCATCCCGGCAAACAGAAAGCCTCCCATGAAGCTGAAATCACGACGGCTGGTTAAAACATAGCCCGATAGCGCCAGGAAGATAATGCCAGTGCCCGCAAAGGCTGTGCCGATGATCTCAGGTCCTTTTGGCATGGCCAGATATTGGGTGAGAATGGAGCCAAGCCCGAATCCCAGCAAACCGGTAATCAGAAAAATAACGCCAATACCTGAAGTGGCATTCGCTGTGCGCGGAAGTACGAACATGCCAAGCAGCATCGAGACGATGACTGCCCCCATATAGGCCATGGGAGGCATTTCAAGGTAGATGGAGACAACTGCCATCAGAGCGCTGAACAAGAGTGTTGCAGAGAGCAGGATGTAGGTGTTTTTCAGAACCTTGTTGGTTGCTAGCACCTGCTCCTGGGAGCGAGGCATCGTGATGTTGTGGTTCATTGTGTGTGGATCTCCTTCAGATAACACAAATTGTTGAATGGTACAGGGATAAGATAGTATCATTTTCAAAAAGTTCAAGCATATAAAACATGATGTTAAACAAAATCGCTGTTCAATAGNCTGGGNAATGCTCCATGATGGGTGGTGGCAACATCTTTTTTTACAGGGTATACTTNCTGCTTCATTGAAAAAAGATATGAAANTCAATGCATTTTCGTAAGCAGTCTCTCCTCTATATTGTCATCCTACTGTGCGCTGCAACACAAACAGTGGTCGCGAGTGTTGCTTATCAGTATCGCGCTCCTGATGGTTCTGTTGTTTTCACCGGCGAACCACTTGAACTGCCGTTTCAACTCGTCAAAAAAATGACGCTTAACTGGGGTGATGTCAGGGCTCGCAAGATCAAAAAGCAGATTGTCGAGCCCAAAAAAGCCGACGTGGCTGCAAAATCAAAGAACCAGCCGAAATTTGCAGCCATCGTCGATGAAAAAGCTGAAAAATACAAGGTTATCCCTGAGCTGCTCCATGCTGTCATCGAGGCTGAATCGGCCTATGACCCCGATGCAGTCTCCCGCGCCGGTGCGGTAGGTCTGATGCAGTTGATGCCGGCGACAGCAAAACGCTTTGGCGTTACCGACCGTACCAACCCGTCACAAAGTGTTGAAGGTGGGGCTCACTACCTGCGGGTTTTGCTCGACTATTTCGATAATGACCTGACGCTCGCCATTGCAAGCTACAACGCAGGGGAGGGTGCAGTGGTCAAGTATGGGCGCAAGATTCCTCCATACCGGGAGACGCAGAATTATGTGGTCAAGGTGAAAAAATTCCTACGGCGTAATCTGAAACGGAGCAGTGCGCAGAGTCTTTCCGCTACTGTCGCACAAACAGATAAGCAGGGTTCTTAACAAGTTTGCAGTTGGCAGTAAAACCAGAAATAAAAGTTGGCAGCCTTCAGTAAAAACGATAAAAAAGCTACAGAATCTAACAAAAATGGCTTGTAGTGGGCAATGCCCGATTAGACTTTTGCCAACTGCCAACTGCCAACTGCCAACTGCCAACTGCCAACTGCCAACTGCCAACTGCCAACTGCCAACTGCCAACTGCCAACTGCTACAGCACAGCTGTCGCCTGTAAATCAGCATGGTAGGAGGAGCGTACCATGGGACCGCTGGCGACATTGGAAAATCCCAGATCTTCGGCATAGCCTGCTAACTGCGAAAACTCCTGCGGTGTGACAAAACGCTTCACCGGGAGATGATCGCGTCCAGGCTGCAAATACTGCCCGATGGTGAGCATGTCACAGTTGTGTTGATNCAGCTCCTGGATCACTGCACGCACCTCGTCGAGTTCTTCGCCGATNCCCACCATGAGNCCTGATTTGGTTGCGACAGAGGGGTTGTTCTGCTTGAATTTTTTGATCAATTGCAGCGACCAGTGATAGTCNGCGCCAGGACGCGCCTGTTTGTAGAGGCGTGGTACGGTTTCCAGATTATGGTTGAAGACATCCGGTGGAGCAGAGCCGAGTATATCCAGCGCAATATCCATACGACCGCGGAAATCAGGAACCAGGATCTCGATCTTTGTTGACGGTGTCAGTGAACGGATTGCCTCTATGCAGGCTGCATAGTGTGCTGCTCCTCCGTCTCGCAGATCATCCCGGTCAACCGAGGTGATCACCACGTAGGAGAGTTTCATCTCCTCAATTGCCTGTGCCAACTGCAGGGGTTCATCCGTATCGAGGGCAGCGGGTTTGCCGTGGGCGACATCGCAAAAAGGACAGCGCCGGGTGCAGATATCGCCCATGATCATGAATGTCGCCGTGCCATGGCTGAAGCACTCTCCCAGATTGGGGCAGGACGCCTCTTCGCAAACCGAACTGAGTTTGCGCTGGCGCAGGATCTGTTTGATCCGGGACACGCCTTTGCCGGACGGCGCCCTGGCGCGTATCCATGCCGGTTTGCGCAACAGCTTTTGCGTGGTTTCGACCTTGACCGGAATGCGGGAAAGCTTGTCAGCGCCGCGTTGATGAGTATCGGGTCTGGAGCGTGAGGGTGCGGTTAGATTCTGTGTCATGTATATGTTCTTAAGCTTGTTTTACCGAAGTATATCCCAAAAGCATTGCCAGCCTTGCTGTCAGCTTGTCTGCAACATTCAGCACATCCGTGGCGACCCCGAGGCTGGCCATGTCGGTAACAGCCAGTCCGGGATAACCGCAGGGGTTGATGCGACTGAAGGGTTGTAGATCCATGTCCACATTGAGGCTAAGACCGTGATAGGTACACTGTTTTTTTACGCGCAGGCCGATGGCCGCGATCTTTATTCCACCGACATAGACACCCGGTGCGGCGGTTTTGCGTGCTGCGGCGATGCCCTGTTCGCTCAATAGTTGAATGATTGCCTCTTCAATGCTGTTCACCAGTGAACGGATGCCCATGCCGATCTGTTTCAGATCCAGCAGCAGATAACAGACCAGCTGCCCCGGGCCGTGATAGGTGATCTGCCCGCCGCGGTCGCTCTGTACGACGGGAATATCACCGGCATCGAGCAGGTGTTCGGCCTTTCCCGCCTGTCCCTGTGTGAAGACCGGCGGGTGTTCCACTATCCAGATTTCCGAGGTGCTTCCGGCAGTACGCTGGTTGGTAAAATCGAGCATATCCCGCCACACATCTGTGTAATCCCGCATGCCCAGATGGCGGATATTTACCACAATGGAGGGTGTCACAAAGCCATTGCCACGGCTTCATGAGCGCTCAGCTCCTCATAGAGCGCATCCATTTGCGCTCTGCTGACGGCATTGACACGTACAGTGACGGAGAGGTAGTTGCCCCTGGTGCTGGGCTTGCTGCTGACGCTGCCCTCTCCAAGGTCGGGCGCATGGCGGCGCACGATCCCAACCACGATAGCTTCAAAATCGCTACCTGCCTTCCCCATAGCCTTGACGGCAATTTCGCAGGGAAACTGCATGATATCTGCAGCGGCATCACTCTTCAAATCGCTCATCAGAGCTGTTCCCCGTTTCTGAGCCGATCCTTGCAATCTTCATAAAGCACCGACATCTCCTCCCAGACTTTACCGGCGACTCCATTGCCGACAGCCTCGCCATTGAGTTGCAGCACCGGCACAATCTCCTTGGTGGAACTGCTCATCCAGATCTCATCCGCAGTGCGCAGGTCCCCGGTTGAGATACTCGCCTCGGCTATGGGGATGCCATGATGCTTCGCCAGTTCGAGGACGATTTCACGCGTGATGCCCGGAAGCAGTGAATCGCTTACCGGTGGTGTGATCAGCAGCTTATCCCTGACGATAAAGAGATTGCTGGCGGCTCCCTCGGTCGCCAAACCATCTCGAATAAGAATTGCCTCCTGTGCTCCGGCATCCGCAGCCTCATGACGTGCCATGACATTTGCCAGTAGTGTGATCGCCTTGATGTTGCAGTGTTTCCACCTGGGATCGTCGAGGGTAATGGCGTGAATTCCGCGACGTTTCTCATCTATGGTCGGGGGTTTGAGTGTTTTTGTCCTGGCGTAGATGGTCGGCTCTATATCCGCTGGCCAGGTGTGGTCGCGCACATCGGTGCAGCCGCGCGTCACCTGCAGGTAGAGAGCCTGGTCCGAGTCGCCAAGTTGCGAGGTCAGGCGGGTCAGGATCTGTTCCCATTCATCATCAGTATGCGGGTTGGCCATACCGACACCGTGCAGGCTGTTGTGCAGGCGTTGCAGATGGTGCTGCAGCTGGAACAGGTGTCCCCCATAGACAGGGATCACCTCATAGACTCCGTCACCAAACAGAAAACCGCGGTCGGTCACAGAGACCCTGGCCTCCTCAACCGGGAGAAACTCGCCATTCAGGTAGACATCGATACTCATGAGGATTTGCTACTCCTCAAACCACAACAGCGTGGTATCTATCAGCCAGCCCAAAATCCCCGCCTCCTTGACATCCTCCAGGGCAATCAGCGGGACATTTTTGAGTTTGTCATCCTGTAGCATGATATTGATGGAACCGATCTGCTGCCCCTTGCTGACCGGTGCTTCAAGAGGAGTTGAAATGGAGAGCTTGGCAGAGAGTTGATCTTTCATGTCCCGCGGATAGCGAATGATGACGTCGTCGCCAACACCAACACTCAGGTTATCCGCTTCACCCTTCCAGATTTTGACTGATTTGAGTTCCGTTCCACGCTTGAAAAGCGTCGTGGTCTCAAAAAAACGGAAGCCCCAGTTGAGCAGCTTGCGGGACTCTACGACACGGGAAGAATCGCTTTTGGTGCCCATGATGACAGCGATCAGTCGATTTCCATCCCGTTTGGCAGAGGATATCAGGCAGAAGCCCGCGGCTGCAGTGTGTCCTGTTTTGACGCCATCGACGCTCTCATCCTGCCACAGCAGGCGGTTGCGGTTTGGCTGGGTAATTTTGTTGAAAGTGTATTCCTTTTCGGCGTACCACTTGTAGTATTCAGGGTATTCTAGAATAGTCGACTCTGTCACAAGAGCCATATCCCGTGGAGTCGTGTAGTGATTTTCGTCCGGCATTCCCGAAGCATTGACAAAATTGGTGCCGTTCATTCCAAGTTGCGCTGCATGCTTGTTCATGAGTTCGGCAAAGGCCTCTTCGGAGCCTGCGACGTGCTCGGCCAGGGCTACTGCGGCATCATTTCCGGACTGGATGATCAGCCCCTTGAGCAGCTTTTCGACTTCGATCTCTTTATTCACCTCGATGAACATCTTAGATCCCTGCATTTTCCACGCTTTCTCGCTGATGAGAACCATATCCTGAAGCGAGATGCGACCAGCCTTGAGTTCGGAAAAGACCACGTGCGCTGTCATTATCTTGGTTAGACTGGCCGGTTCCAGGCGGGAATCGGCATTACTTTCACTGAGAGTCTGACCGCTCTGTACATCAAGCAGCAGGTAGCCGCTGGCATTCACAGACGGCGCCTTGACAGCAAATGAAGCGCCTGGCGCCAGTGAAAAGAGAAGCAGGGCGGCGAGTAAGAGCAGTCTAGGCATAGGGGATCTCTGCATAAGTCCATGGGATGGGAGTTGAAGAAAAGGGCGGAGTGACATGATTTCAGTTTCCATAGTATTCATCATGATCATTGTGTTGATTGTTGATTTATTGCCTGTGCAAGCTGATAGACAGCCATTGCATAGAGGTTGCTGTGATTATATCGCGTGATGACATAAAAGTTGTGCAAACCGAGCCAGTAATCCTCTCTATTTTTCTGCTGGTACTTCAGAATTGCAGCTTTACCCAATACTCTCACTTCTGGCGGCAAGGTCGCCCCCGATTTGCTGATTTTACTGATAGAGACGTTTGGTTTTTGACCACGTCTTTTTCCCAGCGGCAGTCCCGGGGGGCGTTGTTCGAGTTTGAAAGCGANGGCTTCACCAGTTCTCCAGCCATGGCGTGAGAAGTAGTTGGCAACACTGCCGATCACATCAGACGGGCTGTTCCAGAGGTCTCTCTTGCCATTGCCGTCGAAATCGACAGCATATTCACGAAAACTTGACGGCATGAACTGCGGCATCCCCATGGCGCCTGCGTAGGAGCCTTTGGGGGTCATCAATTCGAGTTTCTCTTCGCGCGCCATCAGCAGATACTCTTCCAGTTCGGAGCGAAAAAAACTCGCCCTTTTGGGATACCCGAAAGCGAGTGTCTTAAGCGCATCCATGACAGCATAACTGCCAATATTTTTCCCGTAAAGCGTCTCGACGCCGATAATGGCGGTGATGATGTGCGCTGGTATACCGTAGGTTTGCTGCGCCTGTTTCAACTCCTTGTGATATTTGCGCATGAATTTTTTACCGGCCTTGATGCGCGCCGGCTGAAGAAAAATCTTGCGGTACTTATACCATGGCATTGCCTCGGCAGGGCGGGACATTGCCTTGATGATAGAGGGCTGGTGTTTTGCTTTTTGCAACTGCCGTGTTAATTGAGCCGAATCAAACTGGTGTTTCTCGACCATCTGCGTGATAAATTGCTGTTCCTGTTGTGAAAGGGCGTAACTGTTGGTGGCGGACAGCAGCAACAGTGAACCACCGGCTATGCATTGGCGGAAAGTGTGTCGTCCAGGGAGCCTCCAAATCAGCTCATGGGATGAGGGTTCGGGGGAAGGGCAATGCAGATGCTCAATATAAACCTCTGTAAGGTGCCCATTCTGCCGTAGAAGAACTTGCAGGAGTGCTCTGGCCGCGGCACGGAGCGGCCTGGTCAGAGCTTTCCTGGTTCTCAGTCGTAAAAAGAGATGATTTCGGATTGTCTTGTCCTCGAGAGTTCACGATGTGTGTGTATTGACATCAGGATGCCGAATCCCGCCATGATGGTGATAATAGATGTGCCGCCGTAGCTGACCAATGGCAGGGGAACGCCGACGACCGGCAGGATCCCGGTCACCATGCCTGTATTGACCAGCAGGTAGATAAAGAAAACCAGAGTCAGGGAGCCGCCAAGCAGACGTCCATATGTTGAATCTGACATTGCGGCGATATAGAGTCCGCGCAAAATGATAAAGAGATAAAGCATCATCATGATGATGATGCCGGTTAGGCCGATCTCTTCGGCAATAACGGCAAAAATGAAGTCTGTATGCTGCTCCGGAAGGAAGTCGAGATGGCACTGTGTGCCGTTGAGCCAGCCCTTTCCAAACATGCCTCCGGAACCGATGGCAATACTTGATTGAATAATATGATAACCGGATCCCAGAGGATCATTTTGCGGATTTATCAGCGTCAGTACACGGCGTTTCTGATATGGATGCAGGAACATGTCGAGGATATCAGGATCATAGAGAACGGCGCTGACAGCACCAATAGCAATGACAAACAGGAGGATAATCAGCCGCCAGCTTAGACCCGCAAAAAAAAGCGTGAACACCCCTGCTGCAGTAACAAGTATCGCTGTGCCGAGATCAGGCTGTTTAATGATCAGGGCAGCAGGGATAAGGGTCAGGATAAAGGCTACCAGCAGATGCCAGGCCTTGACAGGCTGTGGTCTGGATGAGAGGAAGCCGGCGCACATCATTGGTACTGCTATCTTGACGATTTCAGATGGTTGGAAACGAAAGCCGCCGATCAGCAGCCAGCGTTGCGCACCCTTGCCCATATCTCCCATGACAAGCACGGCTGCAAGCAGCAGCAGTCCGGCGAGATAGAACCACGGAGAAATGGCCTTGAGTTTTGCTGGCGAAAGCTGGGCGAGGGCAAGCATGGTGGCGAGTGCTACCGCGATATTGATAAGCTGGCGCCTGACCATGGCGATGTCGCTGTCGCTGGCGCTGTAGAGCATGGCGAGGCCAAAGGCGCACAGCAGTAAAATACCCGTTAGAAGTGGGAGGTCGATGTGCAGCCGCGGCAGCAGTGGGGTGCTTGCCTGTTTTGGCATCGAGAGTATGCTGTTACTCATCGTCCTGTTTCTCTCCGGCCAGCTGTGCATCACTTCTTTTCTGAGCGTTCTCTTCTTCGGTTCTTTCTCCTTCAGACACCTCTTCTACGCTTTCTTCTTCGCCATCCACCTGTTGTTCGGTTTCACTGCTCTCTTCGAGCAGGAATGCATCCATGATCTGACGTGCAATCGGCGCAGCCGTCGAGCCGCCATGGCCTCCATGTTCAACGATGACGGAAATTGCAATTTGCGGATCGTCAGTCGGCGCAAATGCAACAAACAGCGCATGATCATGTTTATCTTTGGCTAACGTTTTTGCATTATAGGTCTCATTCTGTTTCATACTGACAACCTGGGCAGTGCCGGTTTTTCCAGCAATTCTGTAGATCTTGCTGCGGATGCGTTTAGCGGTGCCGCGCGGTGACTCTACCACCTGCGACATCCCCTGGATTACCTGCTGCCAGTGATGTGGAGCGATTATTTCAATGCGGGGAACCTCGTTGTCAGCCAGCGCTGTGGAGATATCGTCGATATGCGATGCGAGACGCGGAGGTATCAGTTTGCCATCCCCGGCAAGTACAGCGGTTGCATAGGCAAGCTGCAACGGAGAGACAAGTACAAATCCCTGGCCGATGCCGGCATTGACCGTGTCTCCCGGCACCCATACTTTGTTGTAGCGCTTTTTCTTCCATGCTGTAGAGGGTAGAACAGCACCAGTCTCGTTCGGCATGTCGGCCCCCGTGGGCCGGCCAAAATGAAACTGCGAGAGATAATCATGCAAAGCATCGATGCCCATGGAGTAGGCCAGGTTGTAAAAGTAGACATCGCAGGATTGTTCGATGGCCTTGTAAAGATTGGTGGTGCCATGCCCGCTTTTTTTCCAGTCGCGAAATTTACGTCCCGAACCTTTGATGCGGTAGTGTCCAGGGCAGTAGACACTCTGGTTTGCCGTGACTATTCCCAACTCCAGTCCGGCCAGGGCATTAAATGGTTTGATTGTTGACCCCGGTGGGTAGCGGCCCTGGATAGTACGGTTATAGAGCGGTGTTTCAGGGTTTTTTTGTAGTGCCCCATAATTCTTGTAGCTGATGCCATCGACGAACAGGTTGGCGTCGAATCCTGGCTTGCTGGCGAGAACAAGGATGCCGCCGGATTTGATATCAATGGCAACCACCGCGCCCGAATGATCACCCAGTCCATCCATGGCGATACGCTGCAGCTCGATATCGAAGTGCAGCTTGATATCCTTGCCGTTGACAGGTGGCTGGGTCTCTATAACACGCATGATGTGGCTGGTGGCATCCATCTCGACTTTTTGTACGCCGACCTCGCCGTGCAGTTGATCTTCGTAATAACGTTCCAGCCCCGTTTTGCCGATATGAGAGGTGCCGCTGTATGCAGTCTGGTCGATGGTTTCAAGATCCCGTTTATTGATCCTGCCAATGTAACCCACAACGTGGGCTGTCAACTCTCCGTAAGGATAGTAGCGGCGCAGCGTGATGCCCATATCGACACCCTGGAACTGGTGGCGTACAACTGAAAATTTTGCCATCTCCTGCTGGTTGAGGCCGGTGCGGATGGCAATGCGTTCAAATCGGCGCTGGCGTTTTTTCAGTTTGATGAAGCGGCTTCTGTCATCATCACTGATGGGGATGACCTTCGACAGCTGCTCAATCGTCTCCTCGATATTTTTTACCTTGTCCGGGTAGATGAAAAGATCGATGCTTGGAATATTCTGCGCCAGTAGGACTCCATTTCGATCTACGATCTCTCCACGTGTAGGCGGCAGTGGCAGCAGTCTGATGCGATTCTCTGTAGAGAGTGTCGTATAAACATCGTGATCGGTGACCTGCAGCAAGTAGAGGCGTGTGATGACCATGCCGAGCGTCAGCAGGATGAAAGCAACTGTTGCCACAATCCGTCCGATAAAGCGGCGGCGTAAGATCGCTTGCTGTTGCTGGGTCGTTGTGATCGGCATGAACTATCTACTGGATGTGAAAATTCTGGCGCAGTTCACGCAGGAGAATAAATATCCATGGCCACAGAAACATTCCAATAAGAGGCGACAACCAGAACAGCATATCAGGAAGAAGTCCGTCTGTGATGCCGAGTGTCAAGGCTGCAATGAAGCGTTCAATATAGAGGATAACGAGTACAGTAAGGGCCTGTTGCCACATCGGCAGCAGGCGCAGGCGCTTGTGCATGATCAGCACGATATAGATGGCGACGGCATAGGCGAGGGCGTGCTGACCAAGTAGTGAAAAAGTGAGTGCATCCACAAGAATGCCTATTGCAACAGCCGTAAAAATGCCGATGCGGTTGGGGAGCGCCATGCTCCAGTAGATAAGCACCAGCAGCGGGATGTCCGGGCGTGCCTGATGAGCCCACAGTGGCAAGGGAAAAACCTGTAAGACCAATGCGGCTACGAGAGTCGCATAGAGAACAAAAGAGCCGCGATTCGCACTCTTATCCATCATTCTGCTCATCGTTGCCCGTGTGTTCCTGTAAAGCGGGCGGGGTATCGCGTGATGACTCATCATCAGGCATGGAGAGACTCTCTGGCGTCGTATCAGTGACGGAGGGTTTCAGCGCACTGTCAATGTTCCATACCAGCATTACCTGCCTATCCTGGGATAGATTGGCCATCGGAGTTGCAATCACGGAGGCGGATGTACCTGCTGCCGGGACTTTGGTAATGCGGGCCACCGGATAATCCGGAGGGAAGCGTTCTCCGAGTCCGGATGTTACCAGCAGGTCGCCAACACGAACATTTGCGCTGTCAGGCAGGTAGGGGAGTTCCAGTTTGTCGATATGCCCTGTGCCATGCGCGATGGTAAGCACTCCTGATCCACGTATACGCACAGGAGTCGAGTGCAGTGAATCAGTGATCAATAGGACTGTGGAGCGGAATGGAGTGACCTGTATAACCTGCCCCATGACGCCTGAAGCATTGATCACGGCTTGACCCTGGTAGACACTGGACATGCTCCCTTTGCTGAGCGTGACCTGTTGTTTATAGGGGGTGAGATTGATACCGACGAGTTCAGCCAGGGTGACCCGCTCACCCACTTTCAGCGTGGCGCCCAACTGCATACGCAGACGGCTGTTTTCCTCTTCGAGGGACTGAAAACGCAGCATCTCCCCTGAAGCTGCAGATTTTTTTGGCGTAAGTGCTGGTTTTCTGTCAACAGAGTGTAGCGGGAGCTGAACTGCTCTCCGATCCAGTTGATAACAGTCGCCGGGCCTTCTGCGATCATGTGGATGGGGTGTGTGACCGTAGTCAGGAGGTTACGCAGGC
>JGI24023J19991_10001857_pt1 | contig 15797 bp, 15 predicted proteins | sample Cruoilmetagenom1_FD_19991 | JGI IMG/M metagenome (IMG submission 19991) | reverse complement strand
GACGCGGTCGCTCGAGATGAATATCTGCAACGGCGCGAAGGGAACTGCACACCGCCCATACGCCCGCCGATGCTGTGACTTCCTATCTCAAGAGCGAACACTTTCCCGGCAATCACTTAAGGGGAGACGGCTGGGGCTGGGTTTTGTTCGAGGGCGCCGAGATGCAAAGGTCCGTCACCAAGGATTACAAGCAAGACTGTGTCCCCTGTCATATCCCGGCCAAGGCAACTGACTGGGTCTATGTGCGAGGCTACCCGGTGCTGGCGGAATAGTCCGGTACAGCTCTGCCGCCTAGCGCGGTTTCTGCGCCAGATAGGCGTAGTAGTTGCAGGCTCCGAAAAAGGTTCCCTCCTCGACGGCGGCCCGTTGTCCAGAGAGCCATTCGGGCCCGATATCTTCTTGAATCGTGCCGGCCTTGATCGCCATCGGGACGTAGCTCTCGGCCAGATTCGCATAGAATGAGCCCTCGCCGGCTTCGGCGTAGACGTCGGGAATGAAGTCCAAAATCTGCAAGCCTTGCTGTTTGAGCAAGCCGGGCAGCTGGCGCATGACGTGCGGGTTGGCCACGACCGCATCGAGAATGCCCTTGACCATGCTGGCGTTCAATTTGGCGTCACCGGCGCCAAAGGTCATTGAGCCGTAATCGCCATCGAAAATCGCCATCGGAGATCCTGGGCCGAGCACGCGGGCCGCACTTGCAATCAGACCGCCGGGATCGGTGACGTGGCTGATAAGGGTGTGTGTTACCACCGCGTCGTAGCTCTGATCGGCGTCTTCGAGCGCGTGGCAGTCGCTGACGCGGAATTCAATTCTATCGGAGAGTCCCTCGTGCGCCGCAAAGCCCTTTGCGGCTTCGATCAAAGCGTCGCTCAAATCGATGCCGACGATATCGCCCTTGAAATCGCTGCGCATGGCGAGCGCCCGTGTGGCCACGCCGGTTCCGCATCCAAGGTCCAAAACGCGCGTCCGGGAGCTGAGATCCATTCGGTCGAGATAGCTCTCGCGCATGGCGGCAAAAAACGGGTCCTTGCCGCGAAACTCGAGCCGATCGACAATTTTCTGGACCGCNTCCGGCGCCAAACCGCCAATGGACTGATACACATCGATTTTGCCCATTCATCCCCCAACGCCCGACCGGAGCCCTATCCTAGCACCACCTCAGGGCATGTCGATGCAACCGACGGCCTATCTCCGGTTCTCCTCTATGGCGCATGACTGCCTTCGGGCAAGTAGTCTTTGACATGCGTTTTGATAAAATCGATCAGAGCGCGGGTTTTTGCCGGGACGCGAATTCTGCTTGGAAAAACCAAAGAGATCGGGCGTTGTCTCTCAAATTCCCAATCGGGCAAGAGTTTCACCAGGCGTCCGCTGTTCAATTCATCGACGATCGCGTAGTCCGGCAGCGGCCCTATGCCGGCACCATTCAGAATCAGGGATTTCGCGGCGCCACCGCCATTGGTCTTGAGCACGCTGTCGAAGGTGATGGTTTTTTCTTCACCCGATGGGTGCCGCAGTTGTACGCGCCCCGAGGTGATCCATTGGGTAACTGTGATCCAGGTCTGATTGGTCAGGTCATCCGGCGTCTCCACCGATAAGTCTTGTGCCAAATCACGCGAAGCGCACAAGGGAACATTGGTGTCGCCGATCTTGGTCGTTCTCAGGTTGGCGCCGTCGAATTCGCCGATGCGGATTGCCAGATCGAAGTTTTCGGCAATCAGGTCCACAAATTTGTTTTCGAGAATGAATTCGATTTGAACTTCGGGATACGCCAACCGAAATTTTGGTATGAGTCTGCTCAATACACTCTCACCGAAGCCTATCGAGCTGGACACCCGCACCAGCCCGGCGGGAATAGCCAATCCGGTTTCGAGTTCGTGACGCGCGGCATTCGCGACTTCCACCAATTGCTTGCAGCTTTCGTAGAAAACGCGCCCCTCGTCCGTGAGGACCAACGAGCGCGTCGTTCGTACGAGCAGCTGACAACGCAGGCTTTTTTCCAAATGACTGACATGGATGCTGACGACGGACTTGCCCAATCCAAGGGCGTCGGCCGCCGCCGAAAAAGAGCCTTTTTCGACCACCTTGGCGAACACCGCCATGCGATTGAGATCTTTGATCATAGTTTGATAATATCAAACAAACGAATTCGATGTTATCTATTTTGTTAATAAAGACATGAAACTATAATTTTAGAACCACAGACATTTGTACACACTGCTTAGCGGCAGAAAATCGCTCGGCGCCTGCTCGAGCTGACCAATGAATTTCATCTAGGAAGGCGCTTAGAAGGAGAAGGAAATGGCACTATCCGATACTGCTACCGGCGCGGTTGCCAAGAGCACCCCGGAGTACCGGTTTTCACCGGTCTACATAATTGTTGCAGCGCTGTCGTTGGCTGTGATCATCACGGGCTATAATGTCTACCAGCATGCTTTCGGCCTCTCCATGGGGCTTGATGCGACGTCGCCCGAGTACCAGACCTACTGGTGGAACCTGCTGATAATCCAGTTGCCGGTGATCTTCACCGCCAGCCTTATCTGCTGGGGTTATCTGATCGCCACGCGCGTTCGCGATATGGCTTCGATGACGCCCGCGACCGAGCTGAAGAACCTGTTCTACATGGCGCTTTGGCTGCTCGCATACACGATTGCCGTGTTCCCGGTCGGCTTCATGACCGAGGCGGATGCTTCATGGCATCAGACGGTGATGCGCGATTCGGCCTTTGGTCCGACCCACATCACGCTGTTCTACGGCATTATCCCGATGTACCTCTTCTTCGGCGTCGGCAGCTTCATCTATGCCATGACGCGGTGCCCGACCTTTGCGCGCGGCGTCTCCTTCATGCACGTGCTGGCCGTGACTGGTCCCTTCCTCATCCTCGTCAATGTTGGCTTCAATGAGTGGGGCCATGCCTTCTGGCTGACGGAAGAGATCTTCTCGCATCCGCTCCATTGGGGCTTTGTGGTGCTCGGCGTGACGGGACTCGCGCTGACCGGCGTTGCCGCGCAGATGACGATGCGGTTCAGGGAGCTCTTCCCGCAGGTTTTCAAGGGTCAGACTGCGTAATCAAGGCACATGAATTCTTGGAAATAAACGAAATTCAGCGGCGGCCCGGCATCCGGGCCGCCGTTTTTTGATTTAACGCTACTCTTTAAAGCAGCTAGTGGGTTCGGACGGGTTTCGGCTTGGCTGGATCGAGTTTTGGTCGGTAGTCATAGTTTGGCTACGCAAACGTTCTGCAACAGGACGGCATTCACGACGGGCAGTTGGTAGCCATGATGTCGCGAATGCGGGAGGGGTTGGAAATGTTCAATAACAAAGAAGTTCTCGAATACGCCGGTTTCGGCAAAACGGCAGCCAGGTATTCCATGTACTGGGATATGATCGTTGTCGCTGCTGTCATATTGCTGTTTATGGCAGTTATTCCCATTTCTACGACCCTGATGGTAGGTGACTGGGATTTCTTCATCGATTGGCGCGACCGCCAATATTGGCCGTTGGTATTTCCCGTCGTCGCCATTTGGTATTGCGCGGCCTTGGGCGCTGCCTTTTGGGAGGGTTTCCGTCTTCCCATTGGCGGCACTGTGGCGGCGGTTCTCCTGCTGCTCGGCTTCTGGTTGCCGCGTTACATCAACTGGCATCTTTTCGCCAACTATCCGTTTTCCATGGTGACGCCGACGCAAATCATCGCCGGCGGCTTGATGTTGGACGGTGCCTTGTTGATTTTCCGGCACTATCTCCCCACCGCGATCGTGGGCGGATTCCTGTTTGGCTTCTGCTTCTATTTCGCCAATTACGGACCCATTGCCGGTTTCTTCCAGCCCGTGGAACATCAGGGCTCGATTGCCCCCGTGGCCGATATGATCGGCTATACCTACGTGCGGTCGGGGACGCCTGAATACATCCGCATCGTGGAGCGCAGCACGCTGCGCACATTCGGCGATACGACGGTGTTCTATACCGCCGCCTTCGCCGGATACCTTTGCATACTGATGTATCTGATTTGGTGGAAAATCGGCAGTTGGTTCACTCAGACGACGTTCTATCCGAACGCGTCATGGGTCAAGGACTCCTTGGGTCTCAAGGATTAGCGGCGTAGCCAAAAGGTAAAGGTGAAATGATCATGCGTGCATTACGTAAAATTGCGCTGTTGGGTCTTGCTGTTCTCATTGGAGGCCTAGCGCTTACCGTTGATATAAGACCTGCTGGCGCGCACGGCGAACGGACACAAGAGCCGTTCTTCCGCATGCGTTCCATGCAGTGGTACGACGTGAAGTGGTCGAAGACCAAGATCAACGTCAACGAAGAATGGGAGATGACTGCGAAGGTCTACATGATGAAGGACTGGCCGGAGACCATTGCCACGCCGGACCTCGTCTTCGTCTCCGCGCTGATGCCAGGTCCTGTCATGGCCCGGGTGGAGAGTTCCCTAAACGACGTCCCGGCCCGTCAATCCTTCAAGAACCTCGAGCTTGGCAAGCATTACGAATACAAAATCAAGCTCAAGGGCCGCACTCCCGGACGCTGGCACGTGCATCCCGAGATCGCCGTTCATACGGCGGGCCCTCTCGTGGGTCCCGGCGAATGGATCGAGGTCGTGGGTGACCAAGCCGATTTCGTTTTTCCGATCGAAACCATGACCGGCGAGAAAATCGAGAACCTGGGAACCTACGGTGTGCTCAATGTCGGTATGTGGCACCTCATCTGGCTCGCGATCGGCGCAGTCTGGCTGTTGTACTGGTTGCTACGGCCCTTGCTGCTGCCGCGCTTTATCGCGCTGCAGGGCGGCCGCGAGGATCTTTTGATCCGCCGCACTGACGTGGTGGCCGGCGCCATGCTCTTCGTGGTGTCGCTGACACTGGTGTTCGTCTCGTATTACATGGGCGTGAGCAAATATCCTAATCGCGTGCCATTGCAGGTGACGGTCAACGAGGTCACCGAGCACATCGAGCAGCCGCCACAAGGTATAAAGGCCAAAGTCAAGCGGGCCACTTACGATGTGCCGGGCCGTGCATTGCGTGTAACGATAGAAGCCACCAACACTGGCAGCACGCCACTGCAACTGGGTGAGTTCACGTCGTCCTCCCTGCGGTTCGTGAACATGGACTTGCCGCAGGCCGTGGCGAATGTGGACGCCAACTATCCCAAGGATTGGGTGCCCGCGGGCGGGCTGGCGATCGACGATAACAGGCCGCTTCAACCCGGCGAAACCCGCATCATGCAGGTTGATGCCGTCGATGTAGCATGGGAGTTGGAGCGGTTGACCAGCTTCATCACCGACGTGGACGCCCGCTTCGGCGCACTGCTGTTCTTCTACGAAGCTGACGGTACGCGCCACATCACGGAGATCGCGGGACCGATTCTGCCGGTGTTCAAGCAGGAAACTGCCGCGGCGGATACCCAAGAGGCAGTCGACGTGGCCGCGAACGCTCAGTAGGCGTTTCAAAACGACAACGGATCCCGCGGAGGACATTTCCTCTGCGGGATCGCTACTAACTGACAGCGGGGTAGGCTTGCATGACTGCGAGATCGCTGATCAAGAATTTGCTTTTGTGGTTCATTCCAGCAATGGGCCTGGCGTTGTTCGCCACTCCGGCTTTGCCGCACGGCAGCCTGCAAATGGATGAAGACCTCTGTAAGCTAAAGCTGGGCCACTACGTCGTACATTTTGCGGGCTATCAACCCTTGGACAAACGGGATCCATCGCGTTACACGGAATTCTGCGAGGACATCCCGGACACGGGACAAACCTACGTCGTTCTCGACCTCATTGATCCTGCGCTGCGCGAGATGCCGATTGCGGTCCGTGTTTTGGAGGATCAAGGGCGGGGAAACGATGACTTTGCTCGGGTTGTGTTCGAAATGCCCGGTAAGAGCCACCCAACGGGCACGTTTTCCTACCGCCACACTTTCGATCAGCCAGGCAAATTTGTCGGCCTGATCAGCGTCGAGGGCGGCGAGGAACAATTGATGGCGCGGTTTCCGTTTTCGGTAGGAGCCAAACCCGTCAACATCTGGAAATATGTTTTCTACGCCATCGCGTTCTTGGCCGCCACGATTGGCCTGATCATCTATGGGCTGAGATCGCATAACAAGGTGCTGGAAAAAGCGGGATTGTAATAGACGCTCCCGAGCGCGCCAACGGGCTTGGGTTTGCCCCGCACGACGCTATTGCTTCATACAGCAATCAACCAAACAGACGGATGGCCCTGACTTGGCGGCCAATACGTTATCCGTGATTTCGCGGGCGTTCGAGGCGGTGGCGGACGGACTACTTCGTGCCCTCGAAGTGTTGCGTGATACCCTCGAAGCCAGCTTTGAAAAGGCGCGAGACCGCATCAGCAACGACGAATTTGGGCACGCCCTTGGGCTCGAAGGAACCCGTCCAATTAACGTGCGAACCGTCATCGCCGTCAGGTGTCACGGAAATGGTGGAGTGGTATTCCGCCAGGGGCAGGGGACCGAAATCGGTCATCGTATAGCTGCAGCTCCTGGTCTCGTCCGAATGCGCGTCCTTCGATTCCACGATGACTTCGCCATTGCCCAGCGTTATGCGGCGATAGGTGACGCCATCCTTATCGAAGACTTCGGTTGCCGATATTGCGGGGTGCCAGACGTGTAGGGCCTCAAAGGCGCCTATAAGAGCCCAGACTTGCTCACAGGGGGCCGCGATCTGCAGAGTCTCGGTCACGACGGCCATTTTTGCCCCACCTCTAACGCAACGTTCGGTAATGGCGCCCCCGCCAGCTCAATGGAAGCGAGTCACACCCACCGCCGTCGCTTCTCCGCCGCCGATACACAAGGATGCGACACCCCGCTCGACATCGTTGCGCGCCAGCGCGCCGAGCAGCGTCACAATGATGCGTGCGCCCGAGGCGCCGACCGGATGGCCAAGCGCACAAGCCCCGCCATGCACATTGACGACGTCATGAGAGAGCCCCAGATCGCGAATGGCCGCCATGGCGACAACAGCAAAGGCTTCGTTGACTTCATACAAATCGACCTCGCCGGTGCTCCACCCGATTTGCTCGAGCAGCCGCTCAACCGCCATGATCGGGGCAGTCGTAAACCAGGCNGGTGCTTGGGCAAAACTGGAGCANCCCTCGATCTTGGCCAATGGNGTGATGCCCTTGGCCTCGGCCGTTTTCTCGCGCATCAGCACGAGCGCCGCAGCGCCGTCGGAAATNGAACTCGAATTGGCCGGTGTCACTGTCCCGTCCTTGCGAAAGGCCGGCTTGAGCAACGGAATTTTTTCAGGGTCCGCCACAAAGGGTTGTTGATCTCGTTCGACCGTAATTTCGCCCTTTCGCGTCTTGACCGTTACCGGGGTGATTTCCGGTGCGAACGTCCCGTCCTCGTTGGCTTCGCGGGCGCGTCTCAGGGATTCGATCGCATAATCGTCCTGATCCTTACGCGTGAATTGATAGTGTTGAGCCGTGTCCTCGGCATAGGTGCCCATCAAGCGGCCCTTGTCGAAGGCGTCCTCGAGCCCGTCCAGAAACATGTGGTCCTTGACCTCGCCATGTCCCAGCCGAAGTCCCTCTCGCGCCTTCGGCAGCAGGTAAGGAGCATTGGTCATGCTTTCCAAACCACCCGCCACGATGATGTCGTCTGGTCTTGTATGCAGCGCGTCATAGGCCATCATGACGGTCTTCATGCCCGAACCGCACATCTTGTTGACGGTTGAACACGGCACCGAATCGGGCAGACCGGCGCCAATTGCCGCTTGGCGCGCAGGAGCCTGGCCTTGTCCGGCCATGAGGACACAGCCCATCAGCACCTCATTGATCGTTTCAGGCGCCAAATTTGCGCGCTCGACAGCCGCCGAGATCGCCTTGCCGCCGAGGTCCGCTGCAGGAACACCGGAAAAGTCGCCTTGAAAACCGCCGATCGGAGTGCGCGCGCCCGACGCGATCACCACAGCTCCATGGGAATCAGATTTGCTCATGACTATCCTANAATCTCATTATTGTTTGCAACGAAGACGCCCGGCAATNTGCTNGGAGGTTACGAAGCTCGCGGCGCCAATCGCCAACACGCGCGATGCAAAAAACTAGGCGGCGTGACATCGNTTTTTTTCAAGCTTACGGTTACGTCAATTCATGTCGTGAGTCCATATCTGGACCGCGGTCTGAGGCGACTGACGAGGCGCGATTGAATGATTGGGCGATAAATCTATGGTCGGCATAACGGCGTGCCTTGAGGATGGGCGATGGGGCAGCGCAAATGTGCTCTAGTGATCGGCGCAGGATGCCAGTTTGCGCCCGGCCGCGGCATTGTCCCAAGTGAATTGTAACGCCCAGGTTTGGAAGCATTGGCGGTTCATGGAACAAGAAAAATTTTCAATTGTGATTGCCGGACTTGCGCTTTGCCTGGCGCTCCTGCCGCCTTTTTCAGATGCCGCCGCTCATGGCGAAAAGTTTCAGCCGGCCGATCTGCGCGTGCGCTCGGTCCAGTGGTACGACACCCAACTCAGCCGATCGAGCGCCGCAATCAATGACGCCGTCACGTTGAAGGGCAAGTTCTATATTTCGACCAACTGGCCAAATGCCTCACCAACAAAACCGCCGCAAGCGTTCCTCCACACCGGCGCCACCGAACCGACGCTGTTGCGCTTGGACACCAAAATAAATGGCGTGAAACAGGCCGCGACGGCAAGCCTGCAGCTTGGCAGGCACTATGAGTATGAAATTGCCTTGAAGGCGCGTCTCCCCGGACGCTCGCATGTTCATCCCGTGTTGCATGTCGAGAATGCCGGCCCCTTGATCGGACCGGGCAAATGGATCGACGTGACGGGCGATTTCGCCGACTTCAACCATGTGGTCAAAGCGATGACCGGCACCGAATTCGACATCGCGAATACAGCCCGGCAAACCGCCATCACCTGGTATTGGGTATGGGCTGCAATTGGCCTCTTGTGGCTGGTATATTTGTTTGTGACCAAAGCACCGCGGCTGCAGCGCGTCGGCCGCCGGCGCGAACGCGCCAATCGACTGATGGCGCGCGCCACGCCGATTCTCGGCCCCGCCATTTTGCTGGCAACACTCGGCCTAGGCGTGGCAAATTTATTCTGGGCGATGGGCGGCGACCCGCTCGGCAACTTGCTGCAAAGTGGCGATATAGACGCCGCGCCCCTTGCCGAGTTGCCTAGGACGGTCGATGCCAAGGTCAAAAGCGCGGTCTACGACACCCCGGCCCGCAGCCTCCAGATGCAGATAGAGGTATCGAACCGAACCAGCGTGCCGTTACGACTTGGGGAAATCAGCAGCTCGTATGTGCGGTTCATCAATCCCGATGTTGTGGGCAACGTCCAAGGCGATGATCGCGATGATGCCATTGCGCTTGATGGATTGATCGTTGAGGGCGGAGCAATCGCGCCAGGTGAGACAGATACGCTGAACGTAATGGCCCAGGACTTGATTTGGGAAACCGAGCGCCTGTCGAATTTGAGCAACATTTCCGATGGCCAGTTCGCCGCTCTGATGCACTTTTATACGCCCACTGGTGATAGGCTGCTGACCGAGATCACAGGGGTCATACGACCCGCTTTTCGTTAGGAAGGCATATGCGTGCGACGCTGGTGCGATAGACTGACGGGCGGTGCCGACGCATAGGGCATGCTTGGTCATTGTTATGAGATTTCTATGGGAGAGAATTGATGAGCCAGACGCAAACGAGTGAGGAAACGAACCAATCACGTGTTTCGTCGGAACGCCGTGGCGCTGTCGCGATCATCGGGTTCGAACGCGAGAACGCCTACAATTCTTTCGATGGCGCAACTCGCCTGGCGCTCCTTGAAACGCTGCTTGAGGTGGAAAATGACGACGCGGTCCGCGCGGTCGTCATCCGCGGCAATGACAGAAGCTTCAATGTCGGCGCCGATCTCAATGAATTTATACGCGATAACGTCGATGGCAGTGAAATCAAGCGGCAATTGGAGAACGAATATTTTCCGGCCTATCAGGCCATCGGCCGCATGGGCAAACCGGTCATTGCGGCGGTGTGTGGTCCGGCCGCTGGCATCGGCATGTCGCTCGCTCTGCAATGCGACCTGATGGTTATGGCTGACAACGCGTATTTGCTTTCGCCATTTGCAAATCTTTCGCTCTGTCCAGACGGTGGCGCCAACTGGCTCTTGCCTGCGCGCATGGGCTATCGGGCGGCCTTCGAGGCGGCAATCGAATGCCAAAAGCTTTCGGCCGAGCGCTGCCTTGAGTTCGGTCTGGTCAACAGGGTCGTGCCGCAAAACGAGGTGGTGCCGAACGCCATCGATTGGGCAGACCAGCTTTCCAAGCGCGCACCGCTTGCTATAAAAAGCACAAAGAGGGCCATGCGCTCGGCGCCATCTCTCAGCTATGACGAAATGTTTCAATTGGAGGCCGAAATACAGACATCCAATGTCGACAGCCGCGACTTTAAGGAAGGTCTGGATGCATTTCTCAACAAGCGTCAGCCGCAATTTGAAGGGAAATGACGAGCCGCCTAATGAAGGCAAAGCCGCCACCAGCTTTCTAAGAGGGACGATCAGTGGCAGAAATATTCAAATTGACGAGTAAGAAAACTTACACGATCGGCGAGCTGGCGCGCGACTTCGACGTCTCTTACCGGACCATTCGCTACTATGAATCCATCGGCCTGCTATCGCCCCGGCGGCATGGCAGGACGCGCATCTATGACGTCTATCAGCGCACCAAATTGCGTCTGATCCTCAGAGGCAAACGCATCGGTTTGAGCCTGCGTGAGTGCGAGAAACTGTTGCACCTTTATGAGACCGATACGGGAGAAGAGGCTCAACTGCTCTATCTCGTGTGGAAGATCGGCGAACGCAAAACCGAGCTGGAGGCCATGCGCAGAGACATCGATGCAAGTTATGCGGATCTCGATAAGGTCGAGCAGAACGCCAGAATGCGTCTGAAGGAACTGGAGATGCGCGAGACCGAAAAGATTGAGCATCGGCCAAAATCCAGCCCAAAGGACGAGGCGCAAGCCGACTAGCAACCAATTGCGCCTCCGGCCGAGGCGCATGGGCTGTGGGGCGGTGGAAAAACGCTGTTGAGAACAGTTCCTAATTGTAATTGTTGCAAATCATTCCTATAATCATTTTAACAGCGACGGCCTTTCAGCAGGCTTGAGCGACAGAGGAATCGTTTGTGACAGAACTCGTACTCAATACCGGACGGCGAGCAATCGCGTGGGCCGAGCTTAGATTGCCGGTCAATGCGTGGCGCTTGTTCTTGTTGCTGGTTTTGGCGACGATCGGTCTGATTTCGCCCGAGTTGCGGCAAATCGTGCTGACGGCGATTTCGGATGCCTATCTGCAAGTCACGGTGTTCGTCGCGGCGACGCTCGCCCTTGTCTATGCCTTTGAGGGCGCATTCAGATTCGATCTCGGCCGCGCAATGGCGAAAGCCCGATATTTTCAGGCGCCGATTGCGTCGTTCCTTGGAGCGCTGCCTGGATGTGGCGGGGCCATCATCGTCGTGACTCAATATACCAAAGGCCTCGTGTCGTTTGGGTCGGTTGTCGCCGTGCTGATCGCCACAATGGGAGACGCCGCCTTTTTGTTGATCGCGCGCGAACCGACCACAGGGCTCGCCATGATGGCGGCGGGGTTCACCATAGGCACGGTGTCGGGTTGGCTTGTCGACAGAATTCACGGCAGCGACTTCATGCGTGCCAGCGATGGGCTTGATCGACCGGTTGGGCGCCAAAAAAACAGCGTGACTCCGCGTTTTGAGCCGAACATGATTTGGCGTTTGGCGAACACCGCCTGGATTTATCTGGCGGCTCCCGGCGCAGTGCTGGGTTTGCTGTTCGCCATGCAAGTCGACACGGATTGGCTGTTTGGTCCCCTGGAAGGGATTGAGCCGACCCATTGGTTCGGCGCGTTGGCTGGCATCATGTGCCTGGTCATGTGGGCATCATCGAAATGGGATAAGGGCGGCTATATCGGTCAACACGACTATGACGCCTCGGACCTGTCCCTTTCCCAACGTGTCATCAAGGACACCAACTTCGTCACCACCTGGGTCGTGGTCGGATTCTTGACCTATGAACTGGGCGTCTATGCCACGGGCTCGGGCATCGAAAACTGGCTCAAAGTTTGGGCGCCGTTTGTTCCGCTGGTCGCCATCCTTGTCGGATTTATCCCTGGATGCGGGCCGCAAATCGTTGTCACGACGCTTTATCTCGCCGGCGCCGTTCCCCTCTCGGCACAGTTTGGCAATGCAATAGCCAACGACGGCGATGCGCTTTTCCCAGCCCTCGCCCTGGCCCCGAAAGCGGCAATCCTTGCGACCCTTTATTCCGCAATCCCAGCCCTGATCGTCGCCTACGGCTATTTTGTGCTATTCGAATAATCGCATAGCCAACAGCCGGAGCGCGTTTCTCGATGTCCCGGATTGCCATAGCGATTGGATTGATTGTCGCGGCGCTTCTGCTTGGCAGAACTTTCCTTGTCTCTGATCGCGGTCAGCCTACCGATCCATTGATCGTCAGCTCAGGCGTGCGCTCTGCGACGATCATGGATTTTTCAAGCGATCTTCAGCTCTACCCGCCCGCAAAGGGATGGTTTCACCGCACGTTTTTACTGCGCGCCCCGATGCGGGTCAGCCTGGTGAGCAAGGATGGTGTTCCGGCGCTGCGCTGTGAGACCGACGCCAGTGGTTCAATCTATGGCCGTTACACCGATATCGATATCCGGCGTTTCCCGAGATTGAGCTGGTCGTGGATGGTCGAAAAGCCGATCGTCAGCCAGATCGATGAACGCTCGATCGCTGGCGACGACCACCCGGCCAGATTGTTTCTGCGCTTTGCCGATAGCGAGGGCAAAGACCACACAATGGAGATCATCTGGAGCAATAAGGCCTTTCAGCCGGGGGAGTATAAATACATTTTGGGATTTCCCCACTACGTGGCCCATGCGGGAACAGGCGATATCGGAAAATGGGTGCAAGAAGAAGTGGATCTGGTTCAGTTGTATGAGCTGATCTCGGGCCGCAATGACGACGCGCGGCTCACAATTGCCGCCATTTTTTGCGACACCGACGACACATTCGCAAGCAGCGTCGCTTATTTTTCGTCACTGAAATTGTTGCCGGCAGCGCCCTAAATGGTCGCCCGGCGCAGGTCGCCACGGGCTTAAATCTCGCTATCGCTTGGCGGGATCGTTTTCTTGCTCGGAAAAATAGACCGTCATACGGCTATCGTAGCTCATAGGCTGCTGCTGCTCTTCTCCCAACACAAGAACATCTTGGTCAGTGTTCTCTTCGACGCAGCTCGAGAGCAACGATCCGGCACTGTCAAATTCAGATTTGGAATCTTTGAGGGACAAGACGGCACCGATGGTTTTGCGATCGCGCCACATGACCCGACCGTTCAATGGCTCGTCGAATCCGGCCGGCGTGAGATGAAATTCATCTGGAATTTCGTGGGTGCGGCTCGCCACCAATTGGCAGCCGTGTTCGCTCACATCGCGGATGATGCAGCGCAGTTGAAACGTCTCATCCAAGTTCGAAATGAACGCCGGAATGTGGGCCTTGTGCCGAGTCTCAAAGCGTTTGTCGTTTTTTCCAGATTTGCTCATGGGCCGCACCTGTGGCTCGTGCAGAAAATTACATAATTAAGATGAATTATCCGCTAACGAGCGTTGCGGCGTCGAGCCGAAACACCGATTCCCAACAGCCGCCCCTTTTTTCGGAGCCAAGACGACACAGCGCCCTTGGGAGAGTGTCGGCCATGCATTATGTATGGCGGCTATGACGCAGACAGTTTCAGGTCGGCGCGGTTCGAAAGCGCGACAGAAAACGGAATTCGCACCCGATAGCCGCTTCACGCCAAAGGACCATCCCAAATTGGCAAAGGGGAAGGTGGGTGTGCTGCTGATCAATCTTGGCACGCCCGACGCCACAGATCCGGCCTCCATGCGCCGCTACCTGGGGCAATTCCTGTCGGACCCACGGGTCATCGAATGGCCGCGGATCATCTGGTGGCCCATTCTGCACGGCATCGTCTTGAGACGGCGTCCAAAACGCTCGGGCGAGGCATACGATAAAATTTGGAACAGGGAACTCGACGAGTCGCCGCTGCGGACGTTCACCCGCGCCCAGGCGGAAAAACTTGAACGCACTTTGGCCAAACATGGGCCGGGCCTCGTCGTCGATTGGGCAATGCGCTATGGCAATCCCTCGATCCCGTCACGTCTCGAAGCTTTGATGGCGGCTGGTTGTGAGCGCGTCTTGGTGTTTCCGCTCTATCCCCAATACAGCGCCTCAACGTCCGCGAGCGTTACCGATCAAGTGTTCGACACCTTGAAGAGCTGGCGCTGGCAACCCGCTATTCGCGTCGTACCTCCCTATTTTGATGAAAAGATCTACATCGCTTCGCTNGCCAGCTCGATCAAAACCTCGCTCGGCAAACTCGATTGGCAACCCCAAGTGGTGCTGACCTCCTATCACGGCATTCCGCAATCNTATTTCAAGAAAGGCGATCCCTATCACTGCCATTGTCAGAAAACGACGCGGTTGTTGCGCAAGGAACTCGGCTGGAGCGAGAAGAAATTGCGCGTGACGTTTCAATCGCGTTTTGGGCCCGAGGAGTGGCTGCAACCCTACACGGATGAAACCGTGCGCGAATTGGCGCGATCGGGCATCAAGAAAATTGCGATCCTGTCGCCAGGCTTTGTCAGCGACTGCCTCGAAACGCTCGAGGAAGTAGCCATTGGCGTGGGTGAGACCTTCCGGGAGAACGGCGGTGAGAAGTTTCACTTTATTCCGTGCCTGAACGATTCTGCCGCCGGAATGCGCGTCATACGCACTCTGGTTGAACGCGAACTGTCGGGTTGGATCTGATCGATTAATAGGCCGGGAGCCAAACGGACCGGAAAATAGGCGCGAATTACCGATTCTGAGGCGAATTATTTCAAAGCGAGCGTAAAAATACCCATATAATCGTCAACACTTACCTCCTTGGAGATCACCAGCCCCATGCTCGGATTTGACATCTTTGTCTTTGTGGTACTTGCCCTCGGTGTCTTGACGTTGATCGCCGGCGTCAAGATCGTCCCCCAAGGGTACAACTACACAATTGAACGCTTCGGACGCTATACCCGTGCGCTCAAACCGGGGCTCGGAATCATCATTCCGTTCATCGACCGCATAGGGCGAAAAATGAACATGATGGAGCAGGTGCTCAACGTGCCGAGCCAGGAGGTGATCACCAAGGACAACGCCATGGTCCAGGTGGACGGCGTCACCTTTTTCCAGGTGCTCGACGCAGCCCAGGCGAGTTATGAGGTCAACAATCTCGAGAACGCGATATTGAACCTGACCATGACCAACATTCGTACCGTCATGGGTTCGATGGATCTGGACCAGCTTCTTTCGCAGCGTGACGAGATCAACCATCGATTGCTGACCGTTGTCGATGCCGCCGCCAATCCATGGGGCGTCAAGATGACGCGCATTGAGATCAAGGACATCAATCCGCCGCGCGACCTGGTCGAAGCCATGGGGCGGCAGATGAAGGCCGAGCGTGATAAGCGCGCGGAAATCTTGCTCGCCGAAGCTGAACGGCAAGCTCAAATTCTGAAGGCCGAAGGCGAAAAGCAAGGACAAATCCTGGCGGCAGAGGGCCGCCGCGAAGCCGCCTATCGCGATGCCGAGGCTCGCGAACGCGAAGCCGAAGCCGAAGCCAAGGCGACCCAAATGGTCAGCGAAGCGATCTCGGAAGGAAATGTCCAGGCGATCAACTACTTCGTCGCCAACAAATATGTCGACGCTCTGAAATCACTTGCCGCC
>JGI24023J19991_10001856_pt1 | contig 15798 bp, 9 predicted proteins | sample Cruoilmetagenom1_FD_19991 | JGI IMG/M metagenome (IMG submission 19991) | reverse complement strand
TCTGTTGCCAAACATCTCAAAATATTGCGTTGTATGACGGCCCTCGGCATCTTCATCGTCGACAGCATAGAGCATACTGACCCCGTCCATCGAACGCTGCTCAACTCCGTTGATCATCTTTGGCTCAGGTAATTTCGTTGCCTCGAGAATGGTCGGGCTAATATCGTTTACATGGTGCCATTGTGAGCGAATTTCCCCTTTAGAAGAAAACCCGCTAGGCCAATGCATCACCATTCCGTTTCGTGTACCTCCGTAATCGGCAGCCATTTGCTTGGTCCAGGTGAAAGGCACGTCCGTAGCAACAGCCCAGGCGGCGGACATGTGGGGGTAAGATTCTGGACCACCCCATTCATCAGCTTTTTCTGACATACTTTCGATAGTCTCTACGCCAAATAACCCGTTTAGATTTATGAGCTCATTATACGTACCGTTTAAGCCACCTTCGGCGCTAGATCCATTATCTCCCATAATGTATATAAAGAGCGTGTTATCTAAAACTCCCATTTCATCTATGGCATCCACGAGGCGCCCTACTTCGTTATCCGTGTGTTCTGTAAACCCCGCAAATGTTTCCATCTGTATAGCGAACAGCTTTTTTTCATCTTCTGTAAGTTCGTCCCAATCTTTCAACGATTCGGGTTTTGGGGCCAATTTGGTATTCTCAGGAATTAAGCCAAGCTCCTTTTGACGCGCAAAGGTTTCCTCGCGCAGTTTATCCCAGCCGCCGTCAAATTGCCCGTTGTATTTCTCAATCCATTCTTTCGGTGCGTGATGGGGTGCGTGTACGGCCCCGGTTGCGAAATAAACCATGAATGGCCTATCCGGTGTCATTGCATGTTGAAATTTCATCCACTCAATGGCCTCATCAGTCATGTCGGTAGTAAAATGATAGTCCGCGTTGTCCTTCTTCTCTACTTTGGATACTCCGTCATATATAACAGGGTCCCATTGATTGGTCTCACCACCAATGAAGCCATAGAATTTATCAAACCCTGAATTTGTGGGCCAACGAAAAAACGGACCTGAAACCGAAACCTCCCAGGCTGCTGTTTCGTGCCATTTACCAAAAGCGGCTGTGTTGTAACCATTCTGACGCAGTGTTTCGGCCACGTACTTAGCGTTATCAGGTCTTTGGCCGAGGTTGCCGGGAAAGCCGGTAGCTACTTCCATAACAGACCCTACATTAACTGCATGGTGATTCCTTCCTGAAAGTAACGACGCCCTTGTTGGTGAGCATAAAGCAGTAGTATGAAACCGGTTAAACCGCAGACCGTTTTCAGCTAACCTGTCGAACGTAGGGGTTGAAATTGGTCCGCCAAAAGTACTTGATGCACTAAATCCTATATCATCTATTAACACTATTACTATATTGGGCGCGCCCTCAGGGGCTTTTACATCAAAGCGCTCGGGTGTTTTTACATTGCGCGCATCTAACTCTGTTATGGGATCACGCTTGGGGGGTTGTATTGGCAGGATCGAACGATCCATCTCGTAATTTGAAGCTGAAACGGTTTGTTTCTCTTCCGCCTGTAAATTGCAGCCGTAAAGTAAGCCAATAAAAACCAACATAGTTAAAAATCTTAAGTTCATATTTTTCCCTCACAATTAAATTTTACCCACAGTAATCACATGTATTTGATAATTCAAGAATAGTACTCTAGATTATTACATTCTTATCCGTAATTATCAATGCTTATCAATGCTACTATATTTTCCTATTATCTGAAAGGAGTGGTATAAATTAGTGCTATTGTGACTATAACAGGTACTATTCGGACTAAAGCGCACTCTAGGATATGAATTATTTATCTTGAGCCAGTACGATGCTCTCGAGCTTTTCCAGTCTGTTTTTTAACTCCCTGATCTCTGCCTGGTTGTCTATATCAAAAACGTATTCAAAGAGAAGTAGCGCAGGAAAGATGATCACCGTCGTAAAGATTATGCCGTATAGCGAGAGTCTCTGTATCTGTGACCATTCGAGGTCAAAGAACACGCCGTGCGCAATACCCGCAACGGAGCCGAAAACCGATATTATTAAGAAATAGAGTATCTGCTTCTTCCATGACGTGAAATTCTTATTTATGCTCATATTATCTACCCCCGTTTTTGACAACATTATAGCACTCAATCAGACAGACAGCTTTATATCATAATTAGAATCATATGATTACTACATAAAACCAACAAAGAATATGAAAGCCGAGTAGTCTTCTGTACTAGTTTTATGCATTACTATTATTTCATAAGAATTAAGAGACAGAGCATTCTCTAATTCTCATGAAAAAGCTTTAATGTAGTGTCATTGCGTTGACTTTAGAGTTCAACATTTCCCCAGGAAAATTGAATTTTCACATTTTTTATTGTCTTGGAATATATATTACCCATCCATTCTCTTCAATCGTATCTACCGGTTCGTATTGTGAGTTTATAAAGTTAAACACCTCTCCCATATCCTGTTGTATCTGACAATCAACACCACTATTACCTGCAAATACAAAGTTTGCCCATTGTTCTCTCTTAATATCATCGATCGGGGGGATGAATTCGTTGGTTGAAGATGTGTCAACAATCATAGGTTTTTTATCCCTAATATCATCAAGGAATTCGTTAATCATTTCTTTTGTGTAATAACCACATGTATATAAGGGATACTGATAAACATAGCGGGTAGGAGATTTAATTTTAGTAGCATAATTTACGGAGGCCTCAGCCCCCCACATCAATAGATACTCTGCGTCGTCTCTATGTTCTTCAACTTTATCGATAACTGAAATCCGCTTCCCATATGACAATATGATCTCCTTCATATTATGATAAATCATGAAACTTGTTAAGCTGCACATAGCTATAAGAAGTGCAGTTATAAATACGTAATTCGCGCCGACTTTATATTTAAATACATTAATATCCGTACTAGAGACTTGCGTGAGAATGATGGAAAAAAAGTAACTGGTCAAGACTGCGAATACCGGAAGCCAGCAAATGTAATAATGGTAATATATTCTGCCGGAAATTGCTGAGAAAATAAATTCAATAGGCATTGCCAGAAGACTTAGATAAATTAAGTCTTTTTGGCTCTCTTGTAGCTTTGACCCACCTCTTATGGCTAATATACCAAATATCCAGGCACCAAATGCTGTAAACAAAAGACCCGAGGGAGCAAGAAAAAACAGTCCTTGAAGTATTGAAACCATTTTATCCTTTAGACCGGACTGAGAATACAAAATGTTATATTGCAGAAAAATATCAAATAAATCATTGAGAGCATCGTTCCACTTAAAATAGAATAAAACAGGAACCAAAATAAGTAATGAGCCTAGAATAAACGAAAGAACTCGCTTAATCAGATCATATATCCGATTTTGTAAAATTCCCTCAATAAAAATAAATAATAAAACGGAAAACTGTATACCGGTACTATTGGGTTTAAACAAAAAGGAAATCGAAAATATGAACCCAATAAAGAAAAAATAAATAAGTTTTGAGTTCGAATTCCTCGATTGCAAAAATAAATATATAGTAGCAAAGCTTAAAGGAAGGCTGTATTCTTCCGTAAAGTTTCCTTCGTATTCATCCAAAAATAAGTAAAAAATACCAAAAATCCACAAAATAGAAGCGCAAACTGCGGGTGCCCTCCCAAATGATCTACTCATCACTATGTATCCGAACGAGGCGGCGATAAAAAGCGAAAGCAGCTCTAAGAAAAATACTCCCCACTGTGAGCCTTGAGCTATGAGGAGTCCAAATGCGTTAACATAATAAATTGTTGGACCTTTGTGATCCCATATATCACGATAAGGGATGCTGCCGTCAAGAATTTGTTGGCCCATATAAAGAAATACACCTGAGTCACGATTGGGGAGTTGATTACTAAGTGGAATGAAAGAAGTTCCGACTATTATCACTAAAATAATCAGAAGGATGAAAACATATATTGATCTATCTTTTGTAATATTAAACATTTACGCATTAACATTCTAAAGATTGTATGACTAAGTATCAGAAGTTATTCTAACATATTATTCAATCTTGAATTTCAGTATTATACAGCTAATATTTCATGCCGTATAATTTTCTAATAAACATTGAACAGATACTCATCGATCAATTATATGAATGTCTGATACAATATAGGTAGATACAAATGGAGAAATTAACAAAATACATAGTAGCTTTTATCTTATTAATAATCATTGCACTTACATCCTTTATCCTCTGGTATAATTTGCCGGATACCAACGGGGGTTGGAAAAAGTTTGACGGAAACCCGGTACTTGGAGGCAATTTGGGTACGGCCTTTGATGTTTCCGTATTGAGGGAAGATGATTTATACCGCATGTGGTTCTCCTGGCGCCCAAAGAAGAGTATAGCGTTAACCGAAAGTAGTGATGGAATAAATTGGAGTAATCCGATCATTGTACTCAAACCCAATCTGTCTTCAGGATGGGAATCCCGTGTAAATCGACCGGTAGTTTTAAAGCACTCTGATTTGTACCATATGTGGTATACGGGACAAACAGATGATAACTCGTATATCGGCTATGCAACTAGTCCCGACGGTATTACATGGACAAGGACCGGTGACAAACCTGTACTCTATCCAGACCAGCCATGGGAAAAGGTTGCTGTCATGGTCCCTCATGTCATCTGGGATGAAAATGAGAAGATTTATAAAATGTGGTATTCAGGCGGAGAGCAATATGAACCGGACGCGATAGGGTACGCTACAAGCGTGGACGGATATAAATGGAAGAAACACCAAGATCCTGTTTTTCTTCCTTCCAACGACAAAGGATGGGATGGATATAAAGTTACCGGAGGACAGGTAATTCAACTCGATGGATGGTATGTAATGTTTTACATCGGGTTTGAAAATATTGACCGTGCGATGATTGGTCTCGCACGTTCACCTGACGGAGTAGATAATTGGGAAAGACACCCTGCAAACCCAATTATCAAACCGGGTAAATATAGAAACTGGGATAGTTCTGCCGTCTACAAACCATATGCTGTTAAAAGCGGCAAGCTTTGGAAACTTTGGTATAATGGCCGGCACAACTCTGTTGAACAAATAGGTATGGCAATTCATAAAGGGGAAAAACTTGGATTTGAGAAAAACTATTAGTCTAAGAACTAAGATAGTATATAAAACCCCGGAGGCCGAAGCCTCGACCCTCGGGGTTATTAATAAGTTCGGATATAGATTTAAGCGCTAACCCTTCTTCCGCTGTAGAAAACAATACCAACGATTCCGAGAACCACAGCTGCCGCTATCAACTCCCACTGTGATTAATCCAGTAACCACGTTAAAACGGAACATTCTAACATCGTAGAAATTCCTGTTGACATTTTAAGCGCTATCCTTTATATTATTATTGAAACTTAAGTAACGCACTTAAATCATCCTCCATCCTCCTTTAAGAAAGAGGGAGCGGCTTTAAAACCCGCTCCCTCTTTTCGTTTTAACAAAGTTATCTTCTAACTCAATAAGAAGATTTTATAGGTGAATATAAAGTTTTGAAACAAAATCACCAGAACCCGGTTTATAGATATGAAGTCCTTATGACATAGGAATAATAAAATTATGAATTCAGCGAAAACGACAAAAAAAGTACTTGACAATTTAAGTCCCGTGCTTTATATTATTATTGAAACTTAAGTAACGCACTTAAATCATCCTCCATCCTCCTTTAAGAAAGAGGGAGCGGCTTTAAAACCCGCTCCCTCTTTTCGTATAAGAAGCTTTTTATTCACAAAAACTCTGATAACTCCCTTATAGATATCGTATATACGAGGCTCATACGACTTAAGGAGTGTATATTAAGTTAAATAGAACAATCAGTTATAATTACCGGATCATGAATACAGAACCGAAGATATATATAATTTTGTTTTATAAATTCACAGAAATCGACAATCCTGAATCTTTTGTCGAATCACATATGGATTATTGCAAGTCAGAAGGTCTGCTAGGCAAAGTACTCGTTGCCAAAGAAGGGATTAACGGCTCGCTCTCGGGCTCAAAAGAGCAGATGGAAAGATATCAGTCCTATCTTAGTGCTCAGGAGCAGTTCTCCGATATTGTATTTAAAGTAGAAACAAGCACCTTCAACCCGTTTAAGAAAATGATAGTGCGGGTAAAAAAAGAGATAATTCGAATGGACAAAGAGCTCGATCTCAAAAAGACAGGGCACTACATTTCTCCTGAAGAGCTATTAGAGCTATATGAGAGCGGTGAGGACTTTATAATTCTCGACACGAGAAACAACTATGAATCCAAAGTTGGCAAATTCAAAGATGCACTCACACCCGACATCGAAAACTTCAGGGATTTTCCAGATGCGCTCAAGTCATTAGAGGATAAAAAAGACAGAAAAATCATCACCTACTGCACAGGCGGCATCAGGTGCGAGAAAGCTACTTCTTATATGGTTGAGCAAGGTTTTAGCAATGTGTATCAGCTTAAGGACGGGATAATAAATTTCTGCCAGAAATACCCCGATACTATATGGGAAGGAAAGTGCTTCGTATTTGACCAGAGACTTGTCTCGGATGTAGACCCCGAGGGCGGCACCATTTCAGAGTGTATCTGGTGCGGAGGGCCCACAGACCGCTATACCAATTGCAGAAACCCTGTCTGCGACGACCTCGTAGTAATGTGCGAGAACTGCGGGTCTGAAAAGAACGGCTGCTGCAAGGAGGAATGCGTAGATAGCTACGAGCACGCCATTAGAGTTAAGGCCAGGGAACGTCAAGGATATAAATTTAAACAGACTATAAGAAAGGAGGACTAGGATGAGAACACTTATAATTACATCACTGCTTTTAATATCTTCAACGATTGCATACGGCGAGTGCACAAACGAGATGGAGACATTCAACAATCACCAGAATGTAATTAAAGGGATGATGGATATGAATTTTCAAGGCAAGCTCAATTCCGAGAATTCAAAGGCAATTGGAGAACGCATGAAAAAAGGGCAAGAGGCATCCGACAGCGGCGATTACGCAAAGGCCTGTGAAATATACGACTCGATTATAGAAGACTACGGGTTTGAAAAGGCGTTTGGTGTACAAAACGAGGAGACTAAAGACACTAAAGCCGAAGAAAAGACAGTAGAACCAGCTACATCCGCATCTTCAGCAGCAGAAGATGCCGCAACATCCCCGGATGGAGATTAACACACTAACGTAAAGATCAGAAATCATAGCTAAGTTAAATCTTTAGGTATTAAAGAGAGTTCCTAGGAATTACGAAAAGAAGGTATCAATCAATAAGCGATTATACATTCGCCCGCTTCTACCTTTGTAAACAAACTCTAGTCCTGCTCTTTTCTGGCACGCATTATTATAAGGACTACAAATCCAATTATACCTAGAGCAAAAATTACCGGCGGCAAAACTTGTATCATAGTTAAACCCCCCTGCGATGTTATTAATGCACCCGAGACCTTAAGTATAAAGGTCTCGGGCTTAATTTGCTACAAGATACTATTTTTTACTTTTTGTTGTCTTTTTAGCGCTGGCTTTAGGCTTAGACAGAGGCTTCTTTGCAATAAGATCCTTTAGCTCCTTGTGGTTAGGGTTAAGGAGCCCCTCTAAACGCTTCATATCTACTTTCGCAACAATAATGTCACCCACCTCGGTATTCACCTCATCATATATACCGAGCGCCTGCATTCCCTTGGTCTGCATCTGGTTGTCTTCCGTTGGGCTAACATAGTGCACCGAAACCCCTTTATAGCGGTGGATCAGGAATACGTGAATTAGCGCCATAAGTCTCTTCTGACGGTAATTCGTATCATATGTGTTCTGGTCCCTAACGCTGAGCATAGTCTTGCCCATACGGTCACGGAGTGTAGAGAATATAACGTCCGCCACTTTGTTTCCATCCACATCTTGAACCGAAAGCTCAAGGAGTTCCGAGCCCGCTCTGCTGGGTCTAAGCTTTACATGTAGAGGTCCTGCAATCCCGTAGTGCTGTGTCCAGAGCTCAAGCCACTGCTCGAGTAATTTCGGCGGGACTTCCGTCTCAACCATGTGCTGTACCTGAGTAGAGCCTTTACCCATAGCCTTCGTGGTGGCAGTACGACCGGAAGATGCCGACAGCGCGCCGTCCAGTCTAGGTCCTCCAACGAGTGACTGCGGTGTTCTGTACGGTGAGTCTAGGAGTCTGAACTTACGCTGAAGTCTCGCAAGCGCCAGCATCCCGTCCTGCTGAAGGGCGGTTGCAAATTCCTCTGACGCAAGCCCGTCTATCTGGTGTCCGCCGTAAGTGATAAAGTCGAACACGTACCCGAGCTTCCCGATCTCCTTTGGAAATACCATCATCTCTTCTTCCGTCATGCCGGTTGTGTCCCAGTTAAATGAGGGGGAGAGATTATATGCAAGCATCTGGTCCGGGTACTGAGCGTGTATCGCCTCTGCGAACTCCCTTGCCTCTTCTAAGTTTGCTGTTTTTGTTTCCATCCATATCAGATCGGCATAAGGAGATACCGCAAGTGACTTGGCAATCGCATATTCGATGCCGCCTTTCACCTGATAGTAGCCCTCCGGGGTCCTTGAAAGCTCACAGTCCCAGGAAGCCTCTATGCCCATTGAGCGCGCTTGCTCCCTTGCATGGTGGAAGGATGAATGCTTTGCGAACTCAAACCACTCATCTATTGTCATATCGAGTGAACGACCCTCTTCAATTTTAAATTCCATTTCATCGGCAACTGCCTGCGCAAAGGTCATAAGCCCCGATTCACCTTCCCAGATCTCGACAAACTTGGTGGCTGCGTTATCGAGCGGCTTGGTGATACTCCTCTCCTTACCGTCTACTAGAGCCTTAATGCTTTCGTCTATTATCGGGGTCAGACCTACTTTATCAAACCAGGCATAAGCGTCTTCGTACTCTTCTTCAGATATATCGTAGAGCATAAAACCGTTTACGTCTGTAATGCCCTTATCGAAGAATCTCTTTAGAATTGCCAGATAACAGTTCTTGTATCCGGGCACGTCAATATTAGTTGCGCCTAGTATGAACGGATGGTCCCTTTCGTCTCCCCTGCCGTCCAGCAGTGTTGCAGCCTCTGCGTCCGTTCTGGCGACAATGATCCCAGGCACTTTCATAACATCGAGCTGGAACCTTGCGCCGTTTAGTCTCTTTATCTGCTCGTCTACAGGGACAAGAACTTTACCGCCCTGGTGTCCGCATTTTTTGGTACCGGGCTTCTGGTCTTCAATGTGATATCCAGTAACGCCCGCCTCGACGAATCTGCGAATCAAGTTTCTTACATGCGCGTCTCCGCCGTGCCCTGTGTCGGCGTCGGCTATGATAAACGGCCTGAAATCGACCCTTGGGGTGGATTTTCTTTCCTTCTCAGACATTCTTGAGCGGAAGAATGTCTGGTTCTTATCTGCTGTCAGTAATGCGCGTACAATGGTTGCTGCCTCATCGGGCACCTGGCTCAGCGGATAGCTGGCAAGGTCTGCCCCCGGGTCTTCATCGAGTGATCCTTTTGCGGATGTGGCCCAGCCACCAAGATAAATACCTTCAATCCCCATGCGCTTCATCGCCACTGCCTGTCCCGGTGAGTATGGTCCGAAGCTCGTTATCTGCTCACCTTTTGCGAAGAGCTCGCGGAGCCTGTAGTAGAACTCCTCAGAGTACTTTCTGGCTACTGAGTAGTCAGACTCTAGCGTGCCCTGCTGCTGTACAACCTGACGCGCAGAGTAAAGCCTTCTTACCCCTTTAAACCTGGGGTTAGCAAACCACTCTTTTGCCTCTTTCACTTTTCTTTCGAAGGTATCGAGCTCGTCAATAAGCGAGGTATCGAGTCCTTCTTCGGGCAGAAAGTCCAGGTTCTCAGTAATTCTCGAGCCGTCCTTTCTAAAAGCATCCATGTACTGCTTAATTCTGAGTTTAGCTGTAGATAAATCGTGATTGTTTAAGTTGATATTCAAAAGGTCTATATACCAAGGAGTTTTAACATCGTCGAGCACGTATGTCTCCACGATATCCCTTGCTATTGGAAGCGTTGTCGGCTTTGAGTCGTCGTGAACGTCTTTGTCCTTGGCCTTTAGGAGCTTATCGTACTCCTCAGTCAGGAGTCTCTCAAAAAGGTCCGCCGTGAACACGTCGCCTTTTTTTACCTTAGTTTCCTTATCGGCCTCATTTAACTGGGCGCTCTTATGTATCCACTCCCAGAGAATGCTGAGCCTGATCTCTCCTGTTGCGGCGTCTTCCATGAGATAAAGAATGTCGTCATTTCCGAAAAAGTCCGCCGGCTTAAGCGCAGCCGCCTGAAATCCCTGTCCGAATGCGTTTCCGTACTGAAGCCCGACACTTAAAAGGTTCCTGGCTCCGCGCACGCTCCGGGGTGCCGGCTCAAGCAGAGTTAGCCCGTCCGCGTCTTCATCGGTGTAAGTAAGAGCTGGGAACTTTCTGCCGAGCTGATTGTCCTCACCCGCTTTTTCCCATACTGGTCTGATGATATGAACCATCTTCCAGTGTGCTACCCATTTACCGCTTGCGCCTTCTTTTTGCTCCCTTACTGCTCCGGCAAGCGCTTTTTCCATACCCGACTTAACGCCCTCTTCAGAGCCAACGGGGATGTTTGGTTCCATGCCGCCTTGCCATAGTGCGCAGTTCCCGTTTATTCCGGGTGTGTTTACGGCTCTTCGTACCCTGTCTTCATAGTTACGCATGTAGCCGTAAGTCATTGTAATTGATTCTATGTTTGGATTAATGAACGTAGGATCCCAGGCCATTGCATCAGATACGCTGTTAATATAGTCCCAGCGGCCTGTGTTGTAACCCGCGAAATGTCTTCCTAGCGCGGCCCTTATTTCCATAAGCTGGAAAGTCGCCTCTATCTGCTCTATGAGCACGTAAACCTTTATCGCGCCGTGAGGCAGGTCCAGGTGATCCTCCACTGCGTTCAGGATTTCGTTCCAGAACGCGGCCTCTTCAGCAGTCTGTATTTTTGGAAGGTAAAGAACAATTGACGAATTCTGTGCCGCAAGCTCTCTATAGTTGTTAACTACGTAGAGCACTACGTCAGCTATGGATGCCGAAAGCGCAAGCCCGTTTTCATCTCTAATATGTCTGTCGTCAAGGTGAAGCCCTCTTGCCCTGAATATCTTTGTCGTAAAATCGAGCTGGCTTCTCCAATCGGCGATTATCTCTTTTCCGAAAAAGCCCTTGGACCACTTGTTCATCTCGCGCGACACCTTCTCTGCGGTATCCATGAACACGGGGTCTTTATTGATTGCAAGTTTCAGGTTTCTCTGATTATCGAGTGACATGGAGCTTATCTGTCCAAGTGCGTCCTCACCGTCGAACATCCACCCGTCTGCCCCAGAAAGAAGGGCATATGCTACGTTTCGAATGCTTTTTTCAATTGAAGTATTAGGCTTTGCCGCAGGTCCGGTGCCCTGAATCCACTGCCTCTGAAGGTCATGCGGTATTTCAGTGCCCACAAACTTTCCGTCCCTTGCGTCCTGCACTTTAATGTTTGTTCTGGATATAAAGTCGCTTGGATCGAGGAAGCGTATCCTCTCTTTGTTACGGAACCTCTGCGATCTTTTGGAATAGCGCTTTTCCATCAGCATTTTTTGGTCCTTATTAAACACTGATAGTGCTTTTAACGCTTCTATTATCTCAGGTGTATATATATCGGAATACTCAGACTCCAGATTGTCCCTTATCCGCAGCTCTCTTGATGCCGATATTACTTCCAATGAATCATTGTTTAGATTATGAACGGTACCCATATTCTAGCTCTCCTTACTTGTTATTAAAGGCCTTGGCTTTACTAAATACCTTGGCTTTTGATACAAATGACCCTAAAACGGACTTATCATTATAATACAAGCGAGAGTTAAATCAACAGAGGGCTCTGTTCCAGATGGTGTCAAGAGAGCTAAGGACCCGAAAACGCTTGATATTTCCCCTTCAGACTTCATTGTGCAACTGCACAAATACTCTATCTTCACGTAAATTTTGTATGGAATTTATATATATAGAGTATAGCGGCTGTCAGACATTGCCTCATTCGTAGCTAGAAAATTTGTATTAATTTAAGCACTATTATCATATAAACTACTCCTATCTTTATTATTATTGGTATTACGGCTAATATAGTTCAGGAGGAGTGATGTGAATAAGTCGCAAACGGCATTATCCGAATCATCCAAGACCTCTTTTCTTAATTTAATACTCATAGCTGCGCATAAAGAACATACCATCACTGCATTCATATATATTTTCATCTCGGTTTTAATTTATGCCTTTAGCCCAGGCTCAACGGCTATTTCCGAGGAAGTCGTTATTGAGCTTGAGACAGTAGAGGTCCTCACCGTGCAGGGCGCCGTGTCTACGGCTTTGGCACAAAACCGCAACATTGAAAACGCTGCGCTAGATGTGAGTAAAGCCGGAGACGATATTTACGCCGCTAAGACCAAGCTGTTCCCGGAATTTGATTTCAGCGTGTTTGAGCTTTACCACCTGACTGAAGAGGCTTTTACGTTTCAAGAAGGTGCCTTCGGAAATTTCCCCGTCATCGGCCCCATACCACCCGAGAAAACAACAATTAATACTGCGCCTAATTTCACAACTTACCTGACAGCTTCGGTCGGTCAGCCACTCTCCCAGCTCTATGAGATATCTCTTTTCGTTAAGCAGCGCGAGGTCGAGCAGAAGCTCTTTGACCAGGAGCTCAGAGCAAACCGCCAGGAAGTTGCGGACAGAGTAAAAAAGGAGTACTACAACATTCTAAAGAGCCAGAGCAGTCTCCGCTCAAAAGACGAGAAAATAGTGTTTCTTAAATCCCTTAGTGAGCTTGTGGACAGAAACGTAGCCGTCGAAAGGGCGCTCGAGCAGGACAGCCTTGAAGTAAAGGCAAGGCTTGCACAGGTTGAATATGAGCGGTTTGTCACACAGAATAAGCTCGCCACCGAAAAAGAGCGCATGAACAAACTCCTGGGAAGGGATATCGAGACCCCGTTCTCAGTACTTGAGGTGCCAGACGCAGAGCCTTATGTGATAGACCAGGAGGCTGCTGAAGACATTGCCCTCTCACAGAGACCCGAGATAAAGTCCGCCAAGCTCTATATAGAATTTGCCGAGAATGAAGTGCGGCTCAAAAAAGCGAAGTACATCCCCGAGATAGGGGTCGAGTTCAACTACATAGCCAACTTTAATATCGAGCTTCTGCCAGAGAATATTGCCACGGTGGGGCTCTTCGCCAAATATGATGTGTTTCAGTGGGGAAAGAAGGGGAAAGAGGTATCGAAGAAAAAAAAGGAAGTACTGCAAGCTGAAAATGATCTTAGCGAGGCAGAGGCCCAGGTGCGTATTGACGTTAACTCCAAGATACGTAAGCTTGAGGAATCATCAGTGCTTATTGGCGTAACGGAGCTTGAGCAGATTGCGGCAAGAGAGAAGCTCAGAGTGACCATGAATAAGTACAAGGTGCAAGAAGCCCTTTTGACCGATCTTCTCGAAGCCGAATCCTCGCTTGAAGATAAAAATGACAACTATGAAAAGGCGGTGCTGGATTACTGGACCGCAAGAGCGGATTTGGAAAAGGCCCTCGGAGAGCTATGATGAGATATGATACCGCACTAATCATGTTTTTTGTGCTCGTTACCGCTTTAATTGCAGCATGCGGTCGGGACGACAATAAAAAGACCGTAACCCCCATCAGAGTCGAGCGAGTCAGTGTTCAGGACGAAACCGCGCCGCTTCGCTACACAGCGAGCATTCAGCCCTACAGCCAGGTTGATCTGGATTTTAAAGTGGACGGGTACGTGACAGAGATTCTTCAGACAGAAGGCGCCGATGGAAGACCCAGAGACATCCAGGAGGGGGACAATGTCATAAAAGACTTGCCGCTCGCCCAGATCGATCAGACTGAGTATCTTGCCAAGGTAGTAGAGGCCAAAGCACAGCTTCAGGGAGCGCGCGCAACGCACTTAAACGATGCGGAGGATTTCGAGAGAGCTGAGATACTATATTCACAGCAAAGTATGACCGCTCCGGAATACGACAGGGCTGTAAAAAACTTTAAGGTCTCTGCTGCACAGGTGGTAAGCTCAGAGGCGCAGCTCGTGGAAGCCGAGCAGAACCTATCTTACTGCACCCTTAGGGCTCCCTCAAACGGAGTGCTTCTAAAGAGGTATGTAGAAGTAGGGGCACTGGTGCGTCCGGGCTCAAAAGGGTTTACACTAGCAGACGTTACCTCAGTAAAAGTACTATTTTCGGTCCCCGACGTGGTTTTAGAGGACGTGAGCCTGGGGGAGGAAATGGAAGTTACCACTAGGTCTCTCCAGGATATGATATTCACCGGGCGTATTACCGAGATTGCCCCTGCGGCCAACACGCGTACCAGAGTATTCAACGTAGAAATCACTATACAAAACCCTGAAAACCTGCTCAAGCCCGGGATGATAGCTTCACTGAACGTATACGAGGGAGATTCCACAAACGCAATCATGCTGATCCCTCTTGGCTCGGTAGTAAGATCAGTTAACAACAGGGATGGTTACGCCGTGTTTACCGCTGAAGAACGCGAGGGCAAGACAGTCGCACGGAGAAAAGACGTAGAGCTCGGGAGTGTGTTCGGCAACAGGATCGCAGTTACTTCAGGGCTAGAGGAGGGAGAGCAGGTAATAACCTCAGGCGCCCAGATCGTACGTAATGACCAGATAGTGAGCATAATTAAATAGTATCAGTCAAGCATAGTAAAGAAACTGCAAACGGAGACGCATATGGAAGATAGAATCTGGCAAATATACCTTTCAGGTGAAATACACACGGACTGGCGCGAGAAAATAATGGAAGGCTCCCGTGAGTTGCCTGTTGAGTTTTCTTCCCCCGTAACAGATCACAGCGCAAGCGACTTATGTGGTGAGGAAATACTCGGAGCAGAAGATTCAAACTTCTGGAGGGACAGGAAAGGGGCCGGGATCAACTCCATACGAACAAACACCTTAATTGAGTGCGCTGACCTAGTAATAGTTCGCTTCGGACCTGAGTACAAGCAGTGGAACGCGGCGTTTGACGCGGGTTACGCGTGTGCAATGGGGAAACCCGTAGTCACGCTTCACGACCCGGAGCACGATCACGCTTTAAAGGAAGTGGACGCAGCCTCGCGCGCCACAGCCAGAACCCCCGAGCAGGTAGTTGAAATACTCAAGTACGTAATTTTAAAATAGTCACTCTATATACCCGGAACAGGCATGGCTCATCGAGACGATAACGAAATAATTGCCAATACCCACAATACAGCACGGTTTTTTACCGAAAACCGCCATATATCATGGGTCTTTCTCGTAGCCGTTCTAGTATGGGGCGCATACAGCTTTATCAGTATGCCCAAGAGTAAAGACCCTTATATCCCTGTGCTCGTAGCTGTGGCAATATGCCCCTGGCCCGGAGCCACAGCAGAGCAGGTCGAAGAGCAGATTACGAAACTCATGGAGGAGACAATCGCACAGAACTCCAAACTCCATGAGCCCAAACCCGGAGACGAGTTTGCGATTAAGTCCACTACGCTGCCCGGGGTGGCGATCATACAGATCCAGCTACAAGAAGGTCTTAGTGATACAACTAAAGAGTTCAACGATATTAACCTCAGACTCGATTACCTGAACAACCAGCTCCCTGAAGGGGCGGGCCCAATAAAATTTAATAGTGGCTTTGGCAATACCGCCGCCATGCTGCTCACCGTAGCAAGTCCCAAGGAGAGTGAGATCGAGCTTGAGCTCCGGGCTAAAAATATCAGACAAGCCATAGTGGAGACTCGCAGC
>JGI24023J19991_10001852_pt1 | contig 15841 bp, 16 predicted proteins | sample Cruoilmetagenom1_FD_19991 | JGI IMG/M metagenome (IMG submission 19991) | reverse complement strand
GTTGGTATTGGCGGTGTATTAGAACCATTACAAGCCGCTCCAGTAATTATTGAAGACAATTGTTTTATTGGTTCTCGTTGTATTGTTGTTGAAGGGGTGAGAGTAGAAAAAGAAGCGGTTTTAGGAGCAAATGTAGTGTTGACCATGAGTACAAAAATAATTGATGTTACAGGTGATAAACCTGTAATTAGCAAAGGTATAGTGCCTGCCCGTTCAGTAGTTATTCCAGGGAGTTACACTAAAGAATTTCCTTCAGGGAGTTTTAATGTGCCTTGTGCCCTAATTATTGGCAAACGTAAAGAAAGTACCAATAAAAAGACCTCATTAAACGATGCTTTACGAGAAAATGATGTAGCTGTTTAATTTTTTTGTAAATTGCTTTTTTGAAAAAAATTCTTGTCATACAGCAAAAAATGATTGGCGATGTCTTGGTCAGTTCAATCCTTTGTAATAATCTAAAAAAAGCATATCTTAATGCTGAGATTCACTACATGGTGTATGAATTTACATTGCCTGTACTACAAAATAACCCGAATATTGATAAGGTCATTTTATTTACAGATAAGCACAGAGAAAGTAAGTTGGCTTTTTTTAAGTTTATGATGTCTGTTCGTAAAGAAAGATACGATTTAATCATAGATGCTTATTCTAAACTAGAGAGTTGGATGACAGTTTGGTTTTCAGGAGCCAAGCAAAAAATATCTTACCAAAAAAAAGGAAGATCATTTCTATATACGCATAATATTAAATTTATCAACAGACCTAAAACCAATTTAGGACTTACCATAGAAAGACGATTGTCCTTACTGAAACCATTACATCTTGATATTGAAGTTGACCCAGTCCCAAAGTTATATGTTTCTGAAGAGGAGAATAACTCAGCTAAACAATTATTAAAAAAACATGCTGTAGATGAAAGTAAAAAGACAATAATGATTTCTATTATTGGCAGCTCAACCAATAAGACATATCCGTTAAATTACATGGCTCAACTCATTGATTTTATAGCTGATAATTTTGAGGTGAATTTCTTGTTCAATTATATACCAAATCAGATAGATGATGCAACACAGGTTTATAATTACTGTGAAGCTTCTACAAAGAAACACATCTATTTTGATGTTTTAGGTAAAGATTTAAGAGGCTACATTGCCTTGATGAATCAATGTGATATGATTATTGGTAATGATGGCGGTGCAATTAATATTGCTAAATCCTTAAATAAACCTTCATTTATTGTTTTTTCACCTTGGATAGAGAAGAGAATTTGGGCTACTTTTGAAGATGGAAAATTTCATAAATCTGTACATTTAAATGAATTCAAAAAAGAATTATTTATAAATAAATCTGAAAAAGAACTTAAAAAAACTTCTTTAGAGCTGTATCAATATTTTACGCCTAATTATTTTCTAGATGAATTAAAAACGTTTTTAACACATAATTTATCTAAAAACAATACGCTGATATTAGAGGATGTAATTAGCGTGAATAAATCTGATAATCGAGCAAACAAATTGTCAGCATTAATTATTACACTCAATGAAATTGAAAATATTGATGCTCTAATCAAAAATGTAGGCTTTGCGGATGAAATAGTTATTGTCGATTCTTTCAGTGCTGACAGAACAATTGAAGCTGTAAAAGCATATAAAAATGTACGATTGATACAGCATAAATTTTTAAACTTTTCTAACCAACGTAATTTTGCTTTGCAACAAGCTTCACATGATTGGGTTTTATTTATTGATGGTGATGAAAGAATTTCAAATGAGTTACAAGATGAAATTATAGAAACGCTAAATCATCCAAAAGATATTGTTGCTTATGGGTTTTACAGGAATTTTTATTTTAAAAAAGTAGTATTAAAATTTAGTGGCTATCAAACCGACAAAGTTTTTAGATTGTTTAATAAAAAGTATGTAGCTTATAATGAAGAAAAATTGGTTCATGAAACTTTAAGTATTGACGGAGAAACTAAATTATTAACATGTAAATTAGAGCATTATTCTTATGTAAATGATAAAACGTATAAAGAGAAGTTGATCAAATATGCAAAATTAAGGGCTGAAGAATTGTACCTAAAAAAAGTAAAACCTAATTTTTATCATTTTTATATCAAACCAGTATATCGATTTTTATATCATTTTGTAATCAGACGCGGATTTTTAGATGGCAGAAATGGCTATAAAATTTCTAAATTGAATGCCTTTGAAGTTAAACAACGTTATATTGAACTCAGAAAGTTATATTTAAAAGGATAAATTTATTTTCTACCTAAAAATTGCTGTTTTAATCGTTTTTTTCTTTGGTATTTTTCTTGAAATTCGTTGGTGTAATACCACATCTTTTCAAAAATATTTTCAAAGGACAGTCCACTAAGTTTAGCATATTCATCACTCATAATTTTAATCATTTCCTTTTTTGGTGTAAGTCTAGAAAAGTTTTTCATTCTAGCTTCAAAGTCGAGTTTAAAAAATGACATTCTGTTGAGGTCAACCAGATAGAAATTATAGTATTCTTCTTTTTTTATTATCAGTGTGTTTCCTGGGGAATGGTCTTTAAAATAAATGCCTTTTTCATGTAATTGCCAAGTGAATTTTGTGAATTGTCTTAGTATGTTTTCATGGTCAGGATACTCAGGGTTTGTAACCAGTTCTCTAAAGGTTAAATCGTAATTTAAATGTTCGCAAACATAATAACTGTCAAGTAAACCTAATAGTGAATAGTTTTCATAATACGCTATAGGTTGTGGTGTGCCAATATTCTTTTCAGTTAAAATACTTGCATATTCATAAGACCGCTGTGCTTTTGATTTTCTAAAAAATCGATAAACAATTTTATTGATAAAATTAGGGACTTTAAATGATTTTACATTGAGTATTTTTCCATCTATTTCATAAATTTTAATTTTATTTCTATCGCCATCACCAATTAATTCTCCTTTGGTAGAAAAGTTCTGAATTAACAGCAGTAATTGTGCTTTTACTGACGTGTAGTTTTTGTGTAAAATGAATTTATTCATGTTTAGCTAAGGTATTTATCAATTCCATTTTCACACCAGATAGATTTATTTTTAATACTATTTTGTTGAATTTCATCATTTAAGTCTAATCGACTTTTTGATTTTTCATGATGATAAATATGGTAGATAATGCCACAATATCTTAATCTTTTACCTAAAATCTCTTTGTTTAATAATCTAATTATCATTTCAGAATCTTCTCTTCCCCAACCTTCCATATCTTCATTATATCCATTTATGGCTATTATATCTTCTTTCCAAAAAGACAGATTGCATCCTCTTAGTTTTTTTGAAAGTTCATTTTTCCTTTTGTATTGGTTGCTTAAAAATAACATTCTTAAGTTACGCGTTCTTTTTTTTATACCGTTGGCAAAAAAATTAAAACGTATTATTCTATTATTAAAAAGAGTTGGTAAAAATAACTTTTGAATGTTAACTCTTGAACCAAATAAAAAGGTGTCTTTTTCAGCATGAAATATATGATCTTTAATAAAGTCTTTATGTATAATGCAGTCACCATCCAGTTGTATTAAGTATTGTGAGTCAGTTTTAGAAAATGCCATGTTTAATACCGCAGACCTACGAAAACCTTTATCTTCATGCCACAGGTGAATCAATTTTGTAGGAAAATTTTGTTGAAATGTTTTAATCAATTTTTTTGTTTCATCAGTTGAACCATCATCTGCTATAATAACCTCATTGGGCATAAGACTTTGATGTCTAACACTTTCTAATACTAACTCTAAAGCTTTAGGCCAGTTATATGTTGTTATAATTAAAGCTACCGTAGTGTTGTTTTTCATTTGTACTATTGTGAATTTAAAAATTCAATCTTTTGCTTTTGTTTGAGCGAATTTTCTAAATATTTACTGGTTAAAACGCTCAAATACAAACTCCAATATTTAGGTTTAATAATACTCTTAAACAAATATTTAATGAGTATAAATAATCGTATGATGCTGTATTTTAGATAGTGGTTATTTTTTTTAATAATATAAAGCTTTGATAACTGTAATTCTTTTTTAATCAGATAATTATTAGCTGTACTTTCACCATGTAAATGAATAAAAGTAGTTGCAGGATATAGACAGCTTGTATATCCTTTTTGTTTTAATCGAAAACAAATATCCATTTCTTCATAATATAAAAAGACATTGGTGTCGAATCCACCAATAATGGCAAATTTTTGAGCATCAAAGAACATAAAACAACCTTGAATAAAATCGGCACAGACGGTTTCTTGGTATAATTTTGCTTCTCTTTTTACTTTTTTAGAAGTCAGTTCAACCATCCATCTACCAAAAAGTTCTTTTCTAATACCATGAAAATAATCAAAGCACGAAGTTGGCTCTTTATATCTATTGAGTTGTTGTGGTGTAACTACACCCGTATTCGCATTATTTTCCATGAAGGATTTCAAAGAAGACAAGCAATCTTCAGTAAAAAGTATATCGTTATTGATAAAGGCTAGATATTTTCCCTTAGCATGTTGTACTCCCAACATATTACCACCACCAAAACCGCTATTTATATTGCTTCTAATAATCTTTAGGCCGCTATTAAATTTAACCAACAATTGCTGTAAGTTGTTATAATCTTCAATTTTAGAACAATTATCTACAATTATAATCTCATAAGTAATTGAAGAAGGTGTATGTTTTATAACAGACTGAACAAAGTCAACTGTTAATTTACTGTTGTTATAATTGATTGAAATAATGGAAACATCCATAGAAATTATACTGCTGTTTGAAAAATCAAATTTAAATAAACAAATGATATATCTAAAGTAATTCGTTAATTTGTATTTTAAGAGGCCAAATTAATCAAAAAACGAATAATGGACTACGAAAATAAACCTGATGGTTATTATAATAATACTCGAGAAGAAATGTTGAGTTTCTTACCTGCTACGGCTAAAAAAATATTAGATGTTGGTTGCGGTAATGGTCTTTTTGCGGAAACGGTTAAAAATAGAAATAATGCAGAAGTTTGGGGTATTGAATATATGGAGAAAGAAGCTTTAAAAGCTAAAGACATTCTTTTTAAAACCTTTATTGGCCCTTGCGAAGATCATATTGAAAATTTACCAAATGATTATTTTGATGTCATATATTTTAATGATGTTTTAGAACATTTGGTAGATCCTTATACAGTTTTAGAGAATATTAAAGGTAAATTATCTCCAAATGGGGTTATTATCAGTTCAATTCCAAACATCAGGTATCACAATGTTTTTATAAAGCTCTTGGTCAAAAAAGAGTTTGAATATCAAAGCTATGGCGTTTTAGATAAAACTCATATGCGTTTTTTTACTAAAAAAAGTATTAAAAACATGTATACCAATTTAGGTTATGAAGTTATTACCCATGTTGGTATTAATGGTAGTAAATCATTAAAGCCAATTTTGTATAATATTCCTGTATTTTTTACAGCAATGGATATTAGATATCCTCAATATGCTACTGTGGTGAGGGTAAAAAAATAATGATTTATGCAAAGCGAGATTAAAAAAACTATTAAAACATTAATTGATGGTAATACTATCCTCTATCCAACAGATACTGTTTGGGGTATAGGGTGTGATGCTACAAATAGAGAGGCTGTTGCAAAAATTTTTAAGATTAAACAACGATGTGAAAGTAAAAGTTTAGTACTATTAGTTGATAGTTTGGAGATGTTACAACAATATGTCGAAAATCTTCCCAAAAAAGTAATTACAATTTTAAAGACTAAACTAAAACCTACTACTATTATTTATAAGAACCCTAAAAGATTGGCTGATAATGCTGTGGCAAATGATAATACTGTCGCTATCCGTATTGTTGAAGATAAATTTTGTCAACAGCTTATTTCAGAATTTGGAAAACCTATTGTTTCTACTTCAGCAAATGTCAGTGGCGAACCAACGCCTAAATCTTTTCAAGAAATAGACAAATCTATTTTGGATGCGGTCGATTATGTGGTAAATTTGCACCAAGATAAAATAAATAATACTGCTTCAAGAATAATTAAGATTGATGAGGATGATGGAGTAGTAGTTATTAGAGCTTAATCCCATCCCTAACTAGAGCGTTGCTCTTTAATTTCAATAACAATTTTGTTTGATCAAAGGGAAGGAAAAAGTAAAGTGTTTTTATTAAAATAATTAATAATAAAAAATATAGTGTCAATTTATAAGCAAGCATTAGCATCTGAAATATTTAAATATATCTCAGAAGCATCATCACAATTACAATCAGATAGTTATGTAATTGGTGGTTTTGTGCGTGATTTTTTATTGCAAAGAAATAGCGGAGCAATAGATATTGATATTGTTGCTGTTGGGAGTGGTATTGCTTTGGCTGAAAAGGTGGCAAGTTTGTTGCCAAACCAGCCTAAAGTACAAGTCTTTAAAACTTATGGTACTGCAATGTTGAGATTTCAAGAAGTAGAAATAGAATTTGTTGGTGCTCGTAAGGAGTCTTACGCTAGAGAAAGTAGAAATCCAATAGTTGAAGAAGGAACATTACAAGACGATCAAAACCGAAGAGACTTCACCATCAACGCCATGGCTTTAAGTTTAAATTCAGAAAATTATGGCGAATTATTAGACCCGTTTAATGGAATTGAAGATTTAAAGAAAAAGATAATTAGAACACCTTTAGATCCTGATATTACCTATTCTGATGATCCTTTACGGATGATGCGTGCTATTCGTTTTGCAACTCAACTAAATTTTACCATTGAGCAAAAATCGCTAAAGTCAATCGCCAAAAATGCAGAAAGAATTGATATTATTACTCGAGAGCGTATTGTTGACGAGCTGAATAAAATTCTATTATCTGATACACCTTCAGTCGGATTTAGATTGTTGGAGGAAACTGGCTTGCTGAAGCGAATTTTACCTGAATTGACAGCTTTGAAAGGTGTTGAGGAAGAAAAAGGACAACGTCATAAAGATAATTTTTACCATACTTTGCAAGTGGTTGATAATATTTCAGAGCATACAGATAATTTATGGTTACGATGGACAGCTTTGCTACATGATATTGGTAAAGCACCTACCAAACGATTTGATAAAAAATTAGGATGGACTTTTCATGGGCACGAATTTAAAGGTTCAAAAATGGTCTATAAACTGTTTAAGCGGTTAAAAATGCCATTGAATGAAAAGATGAAATATGTACAGAAATTGGTATTGTTAAGTTCTAGACCTGTAATATTAGCTGAAGATGTAACAGATTCTGCCGTAAGGCGTTTAATTTTTGATGCAGGAGAGTATATTGACGATTTAATGACACATTGCGAAGCAGATATTACAACAAAAAACCCTAAAAAATTGAATGAGTATCTGAATAATTTCAAAATGGTTCGTGAAAAAATTGCTGATGTAGAAGCCCGCGATAGTATTCGAAATTTCCAACCTCCAGTCACTGGTGAGGTGATTATGAAAACTTTTAATTTAAAACCTTGTAGAGAAATTGGGCAAATTAAAGATGCTATAAAAGAAGCTATTCTAGAAGGTGAAATTAAAAATGATTATGATGAAGCCTATCAGTTTATGTTAGAAAAAGCTAAAAATTTAGGATTGAAAAAAGCCTAATTATTTATTTAGTATTAGTACTCAGCTTAATATAAGCATCTGTACCTGACTGTGTAGGCTTTTCAATAGAAAATAAAATAGTTTCTCTTTTTGTTTTTAGATTTAGTTTAATAACACCTACTTCTGAAAAGTAAAGTAAATATTCTTTTTTATACAATTCTAAATTAGAAATAGGAATGTTAGTTAATTTAATACTCTTAAGAATTTGTCCTGTCTCTTTATCTAACTCAAAGAGCAAACCTTTATCTGTATAGCCATATACACTATTATTGAATAATTCTATATATTTAATATCTGTATTTTTAAAATCTGTTTTCCATTTTTTTTCTCCATTTACTTCTTTTAAGCAGTATACAGAAGCTATATTTGGTGTTGGGTTTGACCAAGTTGCTATATAGACATTGTGTTCATTTGCTTTTAGTTTCTCATTAACATTATATTGATTGTCTTCTAAAGTAAATTTCCATAAAACATCTAAAGTCTCAGGATGTAAAGCAAATAGTATATCTGATTCATTAGCAACAAAAATTGACTTGCTATTTGAGGTAGGAGTAGAGTACATGGCTCTTTTAAAGCCTCTTTTATAGATAGGTCTCCCAGTTTCTGCATCAAAACTAAATACAAAAGGAGCATTTGGTATAAATAATTTATTATGTGAGATTAAGGATGGAACATGATTGTATTGATAATCCAATTTATAATTCCATTCTAACTCGCCTTTTTGAATGTTTAATGCATAAACATTTTTGTTATTAGAAGTAATAAAAATTTTATCATTAAAGATTTGAGGTTTTTGCCCCCGAAGTGTAGGCTTTTCAGAGTAAAATCCAATTTTACTTTTCCAAAATATCTTGCCAGACAAACCATTTATAGCATAGATTTCACCATTTTTAAAAGGAATGTAAATAGTACCTTTATTGATGGTGAATTTGTTAGTTGTTGAGCCTTTAATAGAGCATTTAGGTGTGAATGACCAAACTTCTTTCCTATCATCAAGATTATAAGCTTTTAATTTTCCATTAAAAGAATACGTAAATAGGATATTGCTAGGTAAGGTATTATTTGTTACTGGCTCAAAATCTGTATTTACCAAAAGATCATCTGTAGTTAGAATCTGATTATTTGAAAATTGATTTTTGTCAGATGGAGCATAAGAGGCTTCTGTAACTGACTGAGCAATTGCACTTAATGAAAAACAAATCGTGATTATTAATAGTAATTTTTTTATTATGATTGAAGAAACAGTATTTTTTTTACTCATTAAATATCTATATAAAGTTTAAACTTTAGTTGTGCTTTTGGGTTGATATTTTTTTGTAAAATACTTAACTCTTACTAAAGTTAAGTTACTAATTTGGACTAATTTATTTTAGCAATAATAGAAATTATTTTTGCTAAAATTCTATTCATGTATTAAGTTGGAGGTTTGTATTCCTTTTTATCTATAATAATTTTAGCAATAATTTCTTTTAAAATTTCAGAAGTACCTCCGCCTATTGGACCTAAACGACTATCTCTTAATAATCGTGCCATAGGGTAGTCTTCCATATAACCATAACCACCTAATAATTGTAAACATTCATACGCCACTCGGTCTGCAATTTTAGTAGAAACTAATTTTGCCATAGTAGCTTCTTTTACGACATATTCTCCGTCATTTAAACGTTTTATAACAGTATAATTAAATGTTTTGCACATCTCAACTTCACTTGCCATTTCGGCTATTTTATGGCGTAAGGCTTGAAATGTATTGATGGTTTTACCAAAAGCTTGTCTTTCACTCATATATTGTAATGCATATTCAATAGCATATTCAGATCTGGCATGTGCATTAATAGCCATTACTAAACGCTCTAGAGCAAAATGTTGCATGACATAAGGAAACCCTCTACCTTCTTCTCCCATTAAATTTTCAGCAGGTATAATGACATTGTCAAAAGCAATTTCAGCAGTATCAGAAGCACGCCAACCTAGTTTGTCGAGTTTGGTTGTTGAAATTCCATTGGTATTACTGTCTATAATAAAAATACTCATGCCTTTATTGCCCAACTCAGGTTTGGTTTTTGCTGCTACTACCATATAATCAGCATAAACACCATTGGTGATAAAAGTTTTAGAACCATTAAGAATGTAAGTGTCTCCTTTTTTTATAGCTGTGGTTCGCATACCAGCAACATCAGAACCTCCAAAAGGTTCAGTAATACATAGGCAGCCTATTATTTCACCTGACACACTTGGTGTTAAATACTTTTTTTTAATACGATCGTCTCCTTCTTTATTTACATGTGTCATCGCTAGATAAGCATGTGCCCACATGGCAGCTGCAAATCCACCAGAATTTATTTTTTGTAATTCTTCTAAAAAAATAGTAGTATAAAAAAGGTCTAAACCCAATCCACCATATACTTCAGGAGTATTCAAACCAAAATACCCCATATCACCCATTTTTTTCCAAATAAAACGTTCTATTTTACCATCTTTTTCCCATTTATCAATATGAGGAACAACTTCTTTTTGAAGAAATTCTTTAAAACTTTTTCTAAAAGATTCATGTTCTTCTGTGAAATACAGTGCGTTCATTGGTTAATTATTTAGCGTCCAAATATAAGGTTATTCTATCGAATTTTTCTAATGGAAATCCTTCAATTTTCTTCAATTCTTCTAAAGATTGTATTTCAGCAACTTCATCTCTATATTCAAAGATTTTTTTGGTGAGATTATAGTCTATATACACAATGGAAAGTACCTCTTTAAATGTAGCAGTATTTACATTTATCCTTTTAATTATTGGTTTTTCAATAACGATGAATTGTTCTAAAATTTTAGTTGCAATTTCAGCATCTAGATAATAGACTTCGTACAGTTGTTCGTCAAGTAGAAACCCTCCTAATCTATTTCTGTATTTTATAATACGTGCTGATAATTTTTCTCCAATACCATTGACAGATTGTAAGTCTTTTTCGGTAGCAGAGTTAAGGTCTTTCTTACTGTTAAGAATAACAGGTTCTTTTTTCTGAGATTCTGTATTGAGTAGAGTAGAAGGGGTGACTGTTTCATCATGATTTTTATTTGTTATCCAGTCAGGGAATTTAAAATAGGGTGAAATTATAGCTAATAAGCTATCCGAAATTTTTGTAATTTGTTGAAACTCTTTAGTTGAGTTTATATAATTTCCGCTTGATCGATGCGATAATAACCTATCAATTTCTTCTGTTGATAATCCTAATTGATAGCCTTTAAAATCAGTTAAAAAACTCGGATTGAAAGGATAAATCTTAGGTTTTTTAGTTGCTAATTTTAGTTGTTTTAGAGAATCAATTTCTTTTTGGAATTTTAGAATTTCTGGGGTATTTAAATTACTTGTTTCTTGTGTTGAAAAATCTACAAAGAAATAAATAAGTTGTAGAGCAATGATAAGTAGGGCTAAAAAGAAAATCCCATTTCGTTGGCTGTTATTGTACCAGAAATGGGATTTCATATAAGTGTAATTTTAATAAATTAATTCGCTTTATTAGCTTTTATCGCTGTCATATATTTTTTTAATTCATCTTTAACTTTAGGAGCCAAAAGAATTAAACCAATCATATTAGGTACCATCATTGCAAATATCATAGCATCAGAGAATCCAATTACCGAACCTAAACTCGCCGCGGCACCAATAATAACAAAAACACAAAACAATAATTTGTAAGCATATTCCATTTTTTTTGTTCTACCAAATAAATAGGCCCACCCTTGAAAACCATAATATGACCAAGAAATCATTGTACTAAATGCAAATAACACAACAGCTATGGTAAGTACATAAGGGAACCAAGATATAACAGATTCAAAAGCTCCTGAAGTTAATAAAATGGCTTGAGCGTCATTTAATGAAGCATTTTCCGCAGTTACATTTCCTGTAATGATCAATACTAATGCTGTCATGGTACAAACAACCACGGTATCGATAAATGGCTCTAATAAGGCTACTAAACCCTCAGATGCTGGATACTTCGTCTTTACCGCTGAATGTGCGATAGAGGCAGAGCCAACACCTGCTTCGTTAGAAAATGCAGCCCTTCTAAATCCTTGTACTAAAACACCAACAGCACCACCGGCTACACCTTCTGGACTAAATGCTCCGTTAAATATTTGTATAAAAGCATCGCCAATCATATCATAATTTGCAAAAATCACAAACAAAGATGCGGCAACATAAATAACAACCATAAATGGAACTATCTTATCCGTAACTTTTGCTATTTTTTTAATTCCTCCAATGATTACTATGCCAACAAGTATGGCCATAATTAAACCAAATAGCCATCCTTTTCCATATAAAAATGAGGCTTCGCCTCCGGTAATATTCTCCACCAATTGAAATGCTTGGTTTACTTGAAACATATTTCCTCCCCCAAAAGAACCACCAATAACAAATACAGCAAAAATAGCTGCTAGCACTTTTCCTAATCCTCCTAGCCCTTGATCCTTAAGCCCTTTGGTTAAATAGTACATAGGGCCACCAAATACTGTTCCATCTGATTCTATATCTCTATATTTTACACCAAGTGTACATTCTACAAATTTAGATGCCATTCCCAAAAAACCTGCTACAATCATCCAAAATGTGGCACCGGCTCCCCCAATTGAAACCGCAATGGCTACACCTGCAATATTTCCTAAACCAACGGTAGCAGAGAGTGCTGCAGTTAAAGCCTGAAAATGAGATACCTTCACCTTCATGACCTTCTATAGCAATGGTTTCAATAGCATCACCACCAGGTGTTGAGTCACCTGCGGCAGTCAATGATTCATGATGGTCCATATCGTCATATTTTCCTCGAACAATATTTATAGAGGTCCAAAAACCTCTAAAATTTATAAGATTAAAATAAAATGTAAAATAGGTAGCTCCAATTATTAAAGGAAATAAAACCCAATATATTTGAATGCCCCCAGGAAAAGGAATTTGATAAAAAATAAAGTTAACAAACCAGCTTGTGGCATTTCCAAAAGCTTGATCAATTTTTTCATCAATACCTTGCTCTTGGGCAAAAGTTATAAACGGACTTACTAATAATAGTAAGGACAGTAATTTTTTATGCATAATAAATTGAGTTAATTTTTTTTGATTTTCTGTTGCAATATCTTAAAAAAAATGGAGTAAACATAGATATTAATAGTTAAATATCAAGAAAAGGTTAAATTATTAGCTTATATTTATAGGATAAATAACTAAATCACTTCTTTAATTGATAAATACAAAAACGTTAGTACTTGGTGCTTCATTAAAGCCAAATAGATATTCTTATATTACTATAAAAAGATTGATTGAAAAAAATTATGAAGTAGAAGCAATTGGCCTAAAAAGAGGAACCGTAAATGGTGTTCTGATAGCAACAGAGAAAATTGATTTTAAAGGAATTGATACTGTAACGTTATACCTTAACCCAAAAAATCAGTTAGAATATTATAATTATATTATTGCATTACAACCCCGTAGAGTGATTTTTAATCCGGGTGCAGAAAATGATGAGTTTGTGAATTTATTGGAAGAAAATAATATTAATGCAGAAATAGCTTGTACCTTAGTTTTACTATCTACAAACCAGTACCTCAAAAATACTATTAATTTTGATGAGCAATAATTAACTCATCGGGCACTTTACTATCTATTTTAATAACTTTACCTTCTTTAGCTAGAATTACCTTATTAAAAATAGATGCAGCTTCTTGTTTAAATAAGTCTAAATTGTCATATCTACTTGAATAATGTCCTAGAATTAGTTGACCTACATTTGCTTGTTTGGCAATTTTGGCCGCTTCTTCTGCTGTAGCATGTTTTGTGGCTATAGCAGTTTCCTGTTTGTCATTTAAAAAGGTAGATTCATGGTATAATAAGTCTACATTTTTAATTATAGACGTAATTTCTGGCTTGTAAAGCGTGTCACTACAAAAAGCATAACTAAGAGGTTTGTTGGGATTAAATGTTAAGGATTGATTTAATAAAATTTGACCATCTTCTTTAACAAAATCTTTTCCATCTTTTAAATTCTGATAATCGCATATTTCTATTTCAGGATTTTCTTTAACAGCGTCAATATTTAATTTACGTTCTCCAATCTTTTCTATAAATAAAAACCCATTAGTATATATACGATGTTCCAGTGGTATGGTGTACACCTCAACTTTTTCATCTTCAAAAATGAGTTCACTCTTTTCACTATTCAAATCATGAAAAACCAAACCAAATTGTAACTTAGAATTTGAAGCTTCTAATTGTAAGTTGATAACCTTTTTAAGGTCTTTAGGACCAAAAACATGTAAATCATTTTTACGCTTTAATAAGCCAAATGTGGATAATAAACCAATAAGCCCAAAAAAATGATCACCATGTAAATGAGAAATAAAAATATGATTTATCGCAGAAAATTTAATCTTATATTTTCTGAGCTGCACCTGAGTACCTTCGCCACAATCAATCAAAAACCGCCTGTTATTTATTTCTAAATATTGCGATGTTGGATGTGCAAAGGTTCGGGGAGTAGCCGAATGACAACCTAATATAGTTAAACTAATACTCATTTAATAACAATCCGTTTTGATGTAATTTCGGTATTGGTTTTAATTGAATAAATATAGATTCCTGAATCTAATTTGTCTCTATAGAATGGAATGGTATTAGCCCCGGCTTTAGTAGTATACTTTTGAAAATACACTACATTTCCAATAAGGTCTTTTACCGAAAACTCTATTTCAAACACAGCCATTGCATGAAACTTAATTTTAGTTGTTACACTAAAAGGGTTCGGAGACGCTACAATTTTCTTGATAATCATTACCGAGTCATGAGTAATGTTATTTTTTTCAGACTGCTGTGAAAAAACAGTTGAAGAAAGTGTAACCAATAAAATAAATAAAAGTAATTTTCTAACCATAAGCTGTACTAAATTAAAATCCCAAATCTCGTTCTATATTTTCCATTTCTACAATATCCAACGCCTCTATTAACGTAGGTACTGTTATAAGTTTATCTGTCACATCATCAGCATCAATTCCATCAACTACCATTACAAAAGACATGCCATTATTTTTATGTTGTTTAGATTGAGGCAAAAATAACAAGATATTTTCTATATCTGCTTCTTTAGACAGAGAAAAATCAATAATTATATTATCCTCCTTAAAGTTAACATATTTTTTTGAGAAATCTGAATAAAAATCAGCAACCGAATTTTTATCATTTTTAAAAATGGTTGCAATTTCAATTTTTTCTATTTTCATTTTTTTATTTGTTGGGCCAGTAAATAGATACAAGCCATTCTAATGGCAACTCCATTTTCTACCTGATTCAATATAATCGATTGTTTAGAATCTGCAACATCGCTTGTAATTTCTACACCTCTATTGATGGGCCCAGGATGCATTATTACAATTTTCTTGCCAAGACTATCTAAAATCTTTTTATTGATGCCAAACAATTGTGTATATTCTCTGATAGACGGAAAATATTTTATATCCATACGTTCATGTTGTACCCTTAAAACATTAGCAACATCACACCAAGCAAGGGCTTTTTTTAAATTAGTTTCAACTTCAACACCTAGGCTACCAATATATTTTGGCAGCAAGGTGGTTGGTCCGCAAACTTTTACTGATGCACCCTGTAATTGCAGGGCGAAAATATTTGACAATGCCACTCTAGAGTGCAATATGTCACCAATAATGACCACCTTTTTTCCTTTTACTGATCCTAATGTTTCTTTTATAGAATAGCTGTCTAATAATGCTTGCGTTGGATGTTCATGTGCACCATCACCGGCATTGATAATTTTAGCATTTACATGTTTAGATAAAAAAACACCTGCACCAACGTTAGGATGTCTCATTACAACAATATCAACTTTCATTGACAGAATATTATTTACTGTGTCAATTAAAGTTTCACCTTTTTTTACTGAAGATTGACTGGCTGAAAAATTAATTATATCTGCCGACAGTCTTTTTTCGGCCAATTCAAAAGATAATTTTGTCCTAGTACTATTTTCAAAAAACAAATTAGCAATAGTAATATCTCTTAATGAAGGCACTTTCTTTATCGGTCTGTTAATTACCTCTTTAAAATGATCAGCTGTATTAAAAATAAGATCTATATCTTCTTTTTTAAGATATTTTATGCCTAATAAATGGTCTGTACTTAACTGTTTCATTTTAATTATTACTTAAAATATAAACGGCATCTTTTTTGTCGT
>JGI24023J19991_10001850_pt1 | contig 15854 bp, 14 predicted proteins | sample Cruoilmetagenom1_FD_19991 | JGI IMG/M metagenome (IMG submission 19991) | reverse complement strand
ACAACAGGAATTCGCACCGCAGTTGCCGTTAAAGCGATACTGCGATCATCTAATATTTTTTGCGTTTCACGCACCAATTTCATTTCTTCTTTGGTATAATCGTTTGCCTCAAAATCATCACAATGCGGTAGTGCATTTTGATGTATCGGATGCGGATAGGCTTTATCACCTGCAACACCTTTAACTTCATTTTCTAGTTGTTGTACGGCTTTAACGCCAGTTCCTGTAATCGATTGATAGGTAGAAACAACGACTCTTTTAATACCATATTTTTGATGTAACGGATGTAAAGCCAACACCATTTGAATGGTCGAACAATTAGGATTGGCGATAATTTTATCTGCTGTGGTAAGTTGATTTGCATTGATTTCTGGAACGACTAGTTTCTTTGTCGGATCCATACGCCAAGCAGATGAATTATCGATGACATAGGTACCTTCTTCTGCGAATTTTGGTGCCCATTCTAAAGAGGTATTTCCACCAGCAGAAAAAATTGCCATATCAGGTTTTGCTTGAACTGCAGCCTCTAAATCGATTACACTATAACTTCTCCCTTTAAAAGAAATTTGCTTTCCAACAGATTTTTCAGAAGCGACTAAAAGTAATTCGGTGAGAGGAAAGTTTCTTTCCGCTAATACTTCTAACATCACGTTTCCAACCATTCCTGTGGCGCCCACAACTGCTAATTTCATATTTTTAAATTTTACAATGCAAAGATAAAAAATATCAAATGCTAGAATACAACTTCAGATACATTAACTAGTTTTCTCTAATAATTTTTTAGATATAAAATACTATATTCGCAAACTAACTAAAAATATATCATACAATGTCAATACTAAGTTTTGGAGAATATATAGAGGGTCATAGCTATAAAGTTTTAGATGAAAGACAGATTAGAGCGAGTGCAGGAATCATGTTTCTATTGGGTTTAGTCGCTTTTGTAAATGCATTTATCTTGGAAAAGTATACAGTTGTTCCATATATTTCAGGTTTTCTACTCGTTAATTTTCTAGTTGGGATTTTTATCAACCCCAAATTTGCTCCAACGATGTTTGTGGCAAAACTTTTTATTTATAAACAAACCGCCTTACCTATTGGAGCGATCCAAAAGAGGTTTGCTTGGAGTCTTGGATTGGCTTTAGCATCCGTTATTTTTGTATTATCACTTTTTCTACTAAACGACCCCTCATTTTTTGAACCAGTTTGTTTTTTATGCATCATTTGTTTGGTCTTATTATATTTAGAAACAGCCTTTGGAGTTTGTGTAGGATGCAAATTATATAATGGAGCAATAAAAGTAAAGTTACTCGAGAAACCAGCTGAAAAACCGAATTGTATGGGTAATGCTTGTGAAGTATAACAGATAAAAAAGCATTAAAACAAGAAAGCCTTTACATGGCTGTAAAGGCTTATTTTCTCTCGCTCCCCCTCTAAGACTCGAACTTAGGACCCTCTGATTAACAGTCAGATGCTCTAACCAACTGAGCTAAGGGGGAATGTATTATTCCAATTTTGGGACTGCAAATATAGCTGTTTTTCTTTTTTCGGCAAGTTTTTTGAAAAATATTTTAGGTATACGCTAGTATTTTATTGTTCCATACGAATTCAATACTTATAAAAACTATCTTTGCAACAAGTTTTTTTAAACCTGAGATTGTATGTATATTCATAATATAGGAGAAACCAACTCTATTTTAAATACCTTTATCGCTGAATTAAGAGACCAAAAGATTCAAAAAGACTCCATGCGATTCCGTAGAAATATTGAGCGTATTGGTGAGATTTTATCGTATGAAATGAGCAAGGTGTTACCCTATAAAAGTAACACGATTACAACACCTTTAGGCACTAAAATAATACAACTTATTAATGATGAATTGGTTCTTTGTTCCATATTACGAGCAGGTTTACCTTTACATCAAGGATTACTTAATTACTTTGATAGAGCAGAAAATGCCTTTATCTCTGCCTATCGTAAAATAAAAGATGATGGTGATTTTGATATTAGAGTTGAATACTTTGCCTCTCCTTCTCTACAAGACAAAACCTTAATTTTAGCAGATCCAATGTTAGCTACTGGACAATCTTTGGTGAGTACCTACCAAGCACTCTTATCACATGGTACTCCAAAAGAATTACACGTTTTTGTAGTAATTGGTTCAACCGATGGAATAGCTTATATTGAGAAACACTTACCTAAAGAAGCACATTTATGGATTGCCACAGTTGATGATACCTTAAATGATCATGGTTACATTATTCCAGGTTTAGGTGATGCTGGTGACCTTGCTTTTGGTGATAAACTATAAACTTAGGTTTATAGGTCAACCTAAAGAAAAGGCATTAATAATGACAACATTAATAACCCCATTAATACAATCTCTTTCACCCAAACTTTACTAATTAATGAAAGCAAGTTTCCTAGAAAAACAGCAATAGGTAAAAAAAGAAACCCGATACTTTCTGTAAGGCTCAAGTTATTAAGAAATAAAACAAAGAAGCTAATTAGTAAATGATAGAATACTAAAGTTGCGTTGTTTTTACCTTCATTATCTATACTATGTCGGTTTGAAAAACCTTTCAATAATCCCCAAAGAAGTAATATAAATACAATTGATAAAGGAACATAAAGTTGTGGTATCGTAAATTCTGCAAAACGGAATCCTAAATTAATTTCGATTAAATCTCTAAATAACAGCATTTTTTCTGTACTAAAAAAGTAGGTGAAAGCAAGAAATAATGGGGTCAAGAAACCAAGAATAGGAAGTAGTAAATCTTTGTTAATTACTCTAATATAGATAAAGTATCCCGCGTAAATGAGTAGTAGATAAAGGCCACTTGGTGGGTATAATAAATANGCAACACCTATATGCAAACCACTATCAAAAAACTTTACTAACAACAATTTTTTAGTTCGAATACTATAAATTTTCCTAGCTGCAAGTAAAACAAAAAAGGATGAAAAACATAATTTTGAAAAGCCTAATACACTTGGAAACAAACCAAAAAACACTACGAACACAAAAACAGCATAATAATTAGCTGGAGTAAGTTCGTTCTTCCGAATAATAAAATCACTCAAAAAAACCAAAGCGGCAAAAAAAAGAAAAGTCCCTAAAGCTTGAAATAATAAGACATAGTTTACTATTGGAGCTTGAATAATAGCATGTGCAAAAACATAAAAAAACAACAACACTAAAAGGCTGACAAAGCTTATCGGTTCTGATTTTTGAAAAAATCTTGCTAACATTGGTTGTTTTATTATATTTGCAAAGTAAACAATACAAAGTTATGTTAGCAAACAATATTTGGAAATTAACTGGTGAACTTATAGAAAAAGCCCTAGCTCCTTATGAAGCTATTCGATTAGGTGCTGATAATTGGTGGACCTCTAATAGCATCAGTTGGATTTTTATCGGAATTGGTCTTATTGCCCTTTTTTATTGGATGGGTCAAATGTTTAGCTTTAAGAAAAACGGCAAAGAAGACATTGCCTAAATACTCATTGTGGGCAGTAAAAATAAACTCAAACGCTTTCGTGAAAACGATAGTTTCGAAAATGTCATTCAACCAACTCGCCAAGAAGTACAAGAAGGCTTTCCCCTAAAAGGAAAATGGCATACTCATTTCAACAACAACAATCCGATAATTTTAGAATTAGGATGTGGCAAAGGAGAATATACACTCGCCTTAGCACAAAGAAACCCTACTATCAACTACATTGGTGTCGATATTAAAGGAGCTCGGTTCTGGCTAGGAGCTAAAATTGCAACCGAAGAAAAAATACCAAATGTAGCTTTTCTACGCACTCAAATAGAACTCGTTGATTTGTGCTTTGCCATGAATGAAGTCAGCGAAATCTGGATAACTTTTCCTGATCCACAGATTAAATATAAACGTACCAAACACCGAATGACTAATCCAGATTTTTTCACAAAATATCAGAATATTTTAGTGAAAAACGGATTGATGCATCTAAAAACAGATAGTGAATTTATGCACGGTTATACATTGGGTCTACTACAAGGGCAAGGCCATAAAATTATTTATGCCAATCACGATGTCTATAAAAATGAAGGCGCTCCATCAATAGTAACAGAAGTTCAAACATTTTACGAGCAAATGTATTTAGAGGAGCGTAAGCCCATTACCTATATTCAATTTCAGTTTGCTGACACCATCTAAATGGATCAAGACTCTCAAAATTTTTTCGAAAAATCACAAGCAGTAGCACGCCAAATACCTTATGGACGTGTAACAAGTTATGGTGCCATAGCCAGATATTTGGGTTCTGCTCGTGCGGCAAGAACGGTAGGCTGGGCAATGAATGCGTCACATTCAGATGATACTGTACCCGCACATCGTGTAGTAAATAGCAAAGGTATATTAACAGGAAAACATCATTTTGATGGAACAAACTTGATGCAACAATTATTAGAAAGTGAAGGTATTCAAATTAAAAACTTTCAAATAATAAACTTCGAACAAGTCTTTTGGGATCCCAACAGAGAATTATAATTCTCTTGGATTAATACTGCTCCTTTTCATTCGGAAAATCACTGCTTTTAACATCAGTAATATATTGTTGAAAAGCTCCAGTCATATCGGCATACAAATCTAAATAACGACGTAAAAAACGTGGGTGAAATTCGTGCGTCATTCCCAACATATCGTGTGTTACTAATACTTGTCCATCAACACCACCTCCAGCACCAATACCAATTACAGGAATCGATAAACTAGCAGCAACTTCCGCAGCTAATTTTGCAGGTACTTTTTCTAAAACCAAAGCAAAACAACCCAATTCTTCGAGTAATTTGGCGTCTTTTTTTAATTTCTCAGCCTCTGCTTCTTCTTTGGCTCTTACGGTATAAGTGCCAAATTTATAAATTGATTGAGGTGTCAATCCCAAATGCGCCATCACAGGAATTCCAGCCGTTAAAATTCGAGAAATAGAATCTTGTATTTCACTACCTCCTTCTAATTTTACCGCATGACCACCTGATTCTTTCATGATTCGAATGGCTGCTTTAAGTGCGCCTTTTGAATTTCCTTGATACGACCCAAAAGGTAAATCTACGACAATTAAAGCTCGATCAATTGCCCGTACTACCGAACTGGCGTGATAGATCATTTGATCTAAAGTAATGGGTAAAGTTGTTTCGTGTCCTGCCATTACATTAGAGGCCGAATCGCCTACCAAAATCACATCGACTCCTGAGTTGTCAACTATTTTTGCCATGGTATAATCATAAGCGGTTAGCATGGCGATTTTCTCACCATTGGTTTTCATCTCAACTAATGATTTTACCGTAACTCTTTTATATTCTTTGGCTGCTGCTGACATTTTAATAGGGTTTTATTTGGTAAAAATACATTTTTTAGAGCAATCAGAAATTATCGAGTATAATTTTGTGTACCTTTACTTAAATGATTATACGATTTAAGTTTTTTCATAGTAAGTATGCCGCCATGACTATTTGGCCTTTTATTTTTATAAAGGATAAAAATCATCGGTTAGATTCGGTTCTTATGAACCATGAAAAGATTCATTTACGTCAGCAAATAGAATTTTTGTGGGCTCCTTTTTTTATGTGGTATTTACTTGAGTTTCTCCTAAAATTACTGCTATTTAAAAATTGGGATAAAGCATATAGAAATATCAGCTTTGAAAGAGAAGCCTATCAAAATGAATCGAACCCAAATTATTTGACAAATAGAAAGCTTTGGGCTTTTTGGAAATATCTATAAATTAATGATCCTCTCAAGGTGTTTTTTCCAAAAAATTCTACCGATTTAACAATCCTAAAGTCCCTAAAATCAATATTTTTCCTATTTTTGAGGTTCTAAATATTTCAAAAACTCTATGATTACCTACATCAAGGGAAAACTTATCGAAAAAAATCCAACCTATGCCGTAATTGAAAGTGCAGGAATAGGCCATTTTATTCATATATCTTTGAATACCTTTTCGAAAATTCCCGATGAAGAGTTAGTCCAACTATACACCCATTTTCAAGTTCGTGAAGATGCACATTCTCTCTATGGGTTCTTTACACAAACCGAACGTGAAGTATTTAGATTGCTAATATCGGTTTCAGGTGTTGGTGCTAGCACAGCACGTGTGATGTTGTCTTCTATGACCCCACAAGAAATTCAACAAGGAATCGCTTCAGATAACGTAGCATTGATTCAATCTGTAAAAGGAATTGGAGCCAAAACCGCACAACGTATTATCATAGATTTAAGAGATAAAATTTTAAAAACCTATGATATGGAAACAATTTCATCGACTACAAGCAATACTACGAAAGATGAAGCGTTATCTGCTTTAGATGTTTTAGGTTTCTCGCGTAAACAAACAGAACGTGTTATCGATATGATTTTACGTGACCATACCAATTTAGATGTTGAAAATTTAATCAAACTAGCTTTAAAAAAACTATAAATTCTTTTGAAAAAGTTTCTACTACAAATTAGTTTTGCTTTAGCACTTATTATTGGTGGCCATTCGCTACAAGCTCAAATAGTTCAAGATACAACTGCAACCGAATTAACCACTAGTTTGCCCTATGATTTCGAAGCAAATCAAACAGGTAGTTTATATCTTTCTGATTTTGAGAATTATAATGTCATTTATGATGCTGTTCAAGACCAGTATTTTGTCGTAACAACCATTGGTGATTACAAAATTTCATATCCTATTATAATGACACGAGAAGAATATAGTTCGTATCGTCTTAAAAAGGATATGCACGATTATTATAAGGGTAAAATAAGTGCAATAAGTGGCAAGAAAAAAAACAGTGCCGACGAGCAAAAAGACCTACTTCCTAAATATTATGTCAATTCAAATTTCTTTGAAACCTTATTTGGAAGTAATGAGATTGAAGTAAATATACAAGGTAATGTCGAAATAAAAATGGGTGTTTTATACCAACGAGTCGATAATCCGCAATTAAATGAAACCAACAGACAGAGTACCATTTTTGATTTTAATCAAAATATAGGAGCCAGCATCATAGCAAAAGTAGGAAAGCGTTTAAACGTTTCTGCAAATTATGATACGCAATCTACATTTGACTTTCAAAACTTAGTGAAATTAGAATTTGATCCAACTACAGGTTTTGATGATGATGGCATTATCCGTAAAATAGAAGTTGGTAATGTTAGCATGCCACTACAAAACTCCTTAATTACGGGAGCACAAAATCTATTTGGACTTAAAACGGAATTGCAATTTGGGAAAACTACCGTTTCAGCTGTCTATGCCAAACAACAATCTCAAAGTAAAACAGTACGAGCTGAAGGTGGTGCAATTATTGAAGAGTTTGAGTTACAAGCTTCTGATTATGACCCAAATCGCCACTTCTTTTTAGCACAATATTTTAAAGATAATTTTGACAACTCTTTAATCAACTATCCTTTAGTCAATTCGTCTATTCAAATTACGAATATTGAACTTTGGGTTACAAATACAAATCGTACGACCGAAAATGTAAGAAATATAGTTGCGCTTGCTGACCTTGGAGAGTCGGATGTTTTAGAAGGTAATATAGGTAATGCTGATATCGCAAGTAGTACTATAAACGCTTTACCAAATTTTATTCCTGATAATGAAGTAAACGAACTTTATTCAACGATGAACACAGCTGGTGGTGGTATTCGTAATATTTCAACAGTATCAGAAGCTTTTACTATTGATATAATCGCCCCGAGTATGGCACAAGGTCGTGATTATTCGGTTTTAGAAAATGCTCGTCGATTGGTGCAAGGCGTTGATTTTGAGTTAGATCCTCAATTAGGATATATTTCTTTAAACAGAAGACTTGCCGATAGTGACGTGCTTGCGGTTGCTTTTGAATATTCTGTAAATGGAAGTAGTACAATTTATAAAGTAGGTGAACTTTCTAGTGATGGAGTCATCGCGCCAGACAATTTAGTGGTAAAGTTATTACGTAGTGAGCTGGTGATCACAGACATCCCTTTATGGGATTTGATGATGAAAAACATCTATAACCTACAAGCCTATCAGTTACAAGAACAAGGCTTTAGATTTGAATTATTATATCAAAATGATGCAACAGGTGTACCTTTAAACACTTTACAAACAGCTATAACAGGAACTATATCAACCCCAAATGATACTAGTGATGATATTAATAATAAAACACTTTTAAATCTTTTTTACATTGATCGACTCGATCAAAATGATGTATTATTACCAGAAGGTGATGGTTATTTTGATTTTGTAGAAGGGATCACGATCAAAGCCAATAAAGGTTATATGATGTTTCCAAAAGTACAACCATTTGGCTCGCATATAGAAGGTGTTTTAACAAATTCAGAAGATGAATCTTTTATCTTTAATGAACTCTACGAATATACGCAACAAGAGGTTAAGAATAGCTACCAACAAAAAGATAAATACGAAATACGCGGGTATTATAAAACGGACTCTGCACAAGGCATTGCNTTAGGGGCATTTAATGTACCGCAAGGTTCGGTTCACGTAACAAGTGGCGGTCGCGAATTAGTTGAAGGTGTAGATTATGTAGTTGATTATCAAATAGGTAGAGTTAAGATTATTAACCCTTCGATTGAGGCTTCAAATGCTCCTATTTCGGTTTCTGTAGAGCAAAATGCTATATTTAGCCAACAGAGACGTAGTTTCTTTGGGATAGATGTAGAACATAAGTTCACAGATAATTTTGTAGCAGGTGCAACCTATTTAAACCTACGCGAACAACCTTTTACAAACAAGGTTTTATTCGGGCAAGAACCGATACAAAACTCCGTATTTGGTTTAAATGCTAGTTACAATACCGAAGTTCCTGTTTTAACTAAATGGGTGAATAAATTACCTTACACGGAAACGGATATGGCATCTAATTTCTCGATTCGAGGTGATGTTGCTTATTTGATTCCTGGTTCCCCTAAGAGTATTGAGATAAACGGTGAAGCGGCTTCTTATGTCGATGATTTTGAGGGTTCGCAAATACCTTTAGACGTGCGTTCCCAACAACAATGGTTTTTGGCAAGTACACCAAGCGGACAAGGAAATGTTGATGGAGTTCCTGACCAAGATTTAATAGATTTAGGAGGTGACCTTACAGGTCTAGATTATGGAAAACAACGTGCACGAATAGCCTGGTATAATATTGATAATGACCTACATGGTGGCGCTGAACAACCTGACAATATTGATAATAACGAATTATCAAGAGCCGAAGTGCGTCGTGTAAGCAATAGTGAATTATTTCCCAATGATGAACAAGATTTAACAGAATCTAGCATTATAAGAACATTAGATTTAGCCTATTACCCCTCTGAAAGAGGTGCTTATAACTTTGATACAGATAACGTAAATGCAGACGGAACATTTAGCAATCCCGAAGATCGTTGGGGTGGAATCACAAGACCTTTACTAGTAACCGATTTTGAAAATTCAAATATAGAATATATTCAGTTTTGGATAATGGATCCCTATGGTAACTATTCCATCACCAATGAAGAAGGTTTACCAACAGGCATAGATCCTACAAATCCTGCTAATCAGGTTGGAGAGCTTTATTTTAACCTCGGTAATGTATCGGAAGACGTCCTAAAAGATAATCGAAAACTCTTTGAAAACGGTTTGCCAGAAGCAGGAGGTTTAGATAATACAGACACGACTGTTTGGGGTAAAGTTCCTAGTAATCAATCTTTATTATATGCTTTTGATGATAGTGATGCGAATCGTTTAGTACAAGATATTGGTTTAGATGGACTAAATGATTTAGAAGAAAATTCGTTATTTGCTACATATATTAGTAATCTACCAGCAGGTGTACAAGCGTCGGCTTCCTTAGACCCAGCATCTGATAACTTCCAATTCTACAAAGGTGGTGAATTAGATTCGCAAAATGCAACTATTTTACAACGCTATAAAAACTACAATCGCACACAAGGAAACTCTCCTACGGCAAATATGTCTCCTGAGTCCTATCCTACAGCTGCAACTCAATATCCAGATACGGAAGACATTAACAAAGATCAAACCATGAGTACTGTTGAGGGTTATTATCAATATAAAGTATCTTTAAATGCTGCAGACCTTCAAGTGGGATCTAAGTATATTGTTGATGAGCGAATCACAACAAATACGTTGGTCAACGGAAGCTCACAAGAAACAAAGTGGTTTCAATTTCGTGTTCCTATTGCAGGTGGAGAAGCGATCAACGGTATCAATGGATTTCATTCCATCCGCTTTATGCGAATGTTTATGACAAAATTTAAAATGCCTGTCGTGTTACGTTTCGGTCAAATGGAAATGGTTCGAGGTGAATGGAGACGTTATAAATATATGCAAGATGATGGTGATGTTTTGCTAGAAGATGTAAGTACGGTAGATAATTTTGATTCAGGTGTCGTAAATATTGAAGAAAATGATATTAGAAATCCTGTTCCCTATGTTTTGCCTCCAGGTATTGAAAGAGAGCGTTTACAAGGAACAACAACTGTACAGCTACAAAATGAACAATCACTATCTCTAAAAGTAAGAGACTTAGTGGCAGATGAAGGTAGAAGTTTGTTTAAAAATGTACGTTTTGATATGCGTATGTTTAAAAGGCTCCAAATGTTTATCCATGCTGAAAGTTTAGTTGGGCAAGCTGAAGTGGCAGATGATGAATTAGTAGCCATAATCCGCATAGGTAGTGATTTGAGTGATAACTATTACCAAATAGAGCAACCGTTAAAAACAACTCCTTTTTTCACTTCCACGGCAGCTGATATTTGGCCGGAAGCCAATGAGTTAAATGTTGATTTAGAGGCATTAAAAAAGCTTAAATTAGAACGCTACGAGGAATTTGGAAATGCCAATGCAAACATATTATATCCTGAGCCTTTAGCAGGTGAACCTGTTGCGTATCGTTTGCGAGTTAAAGGACATCCAAATCTAGGAAATATAAAAACCATCATGCTTGGTGTGAAAAATAAAGCATCTCAAGCGCGTTCGGCTGAAATATGGTTTAATGAACTACGTGTTTCTGAATTTGATAACGAAGGTGGTTGGGCTGCTGTGGTTAGTGCAGATGCCAATTTAGCTGATTTGCTAGATGTTGCTGTTACGGGTCGCATGTCAACCAAAGGCTATGGAAATGTAGACCAATCAGTAAACGAGCGTAGTCAAGAAGATGTCAAACAGTACGATTTAGTTTCAAATTTAAATGCCGGAAAATTATTTCCAGAAAATTGGGGCTTACAATTACCAGTCAATTTTAGTGTGGGCGAAGAAGTAAAAGACCCAAAATATGATGCTCAATACCAAGATATTTTGCTAAGTGATACCAGCGATGATACTAGCCCGAATCGAAATGACGCACAAGATTATACCAAACGAACCAGTGTTAGTTTGATTAATATTAAGAAAAATCGCAATCCACAATCCACTAAAAAGCAACGCTTTTATCATGTAGAAAACCTAGCCTTTTCGTATGCTTATAATGAAGTAGAACATCGCGATTATAATGTGCAAAAATTCTTAGATCAGAATGTACGAGCTTCGGCTGGTTATAGCTATAGTTTTAAACCCATTGAAATTACACCATTTAAGAAATCAAAATCGTTAAAGGGTAAATATTTTAAACTACTAAAAGACTTTAATCTTAATTTACTGCCATCTGATGTGTCAGTCAATTCTAATATCATGCGTAGTTATAACGAACAATTATCTCGTTCGTTACTAGTTGGTTTACCTGAACTTCCGACTCTAAAACAACACAATTATTTATTTGATTGGGATTATAGTATTGGCTACAAACCAACCAAGTCTATCAAGTTAAATTTTAGAGCACTTAATAATCATGTGTATGATGAGTTTGATAATTCAGATGACATCACCTTATACCAAAACTTCTTTGATATAGGTCGTCCGACCCATTATCATCAATCTTTAGATGGTTCTTATCAAATACCGATTGATAAAATACCTTTGTTTAATTTTATTAAATCTAATTATTCGTATACTGCTGATTTTGATTGGCAAGGGGCTTCAAGTTCGTATGTAGAACAAATAGGTAACACCGTTCAAAATGCCAACACACACAATCTTTCTGTGGATCTTAATATGAAAAAGTTTTATAAAGAGGTGGGCATGGAAAAATTGTTACGAACTAAATCTCAAAGAAACCGTGCAAAACGTGCTCGTGAAAAAGCAAGAAAAGAGAAAGAAAAAAACAAACTACAGGGAAATAAAAAGGTAGTTCCTAAAGCAAAATCAAAGAACACCAGAGTAAGTAAAGCAAAGACTTCGGGTCAAAAAGTCTTTAGGGGTGTATATGATTTAGTGACTGCATTAAAAACTGTTAAATTGAGTTATGCAGAAAATAATGGAACCTACTTACCGGGTTATCAACCAGAAATCGGTTTATTAGGACGAGATAATTTCTCAGGAGGTTTAGCACCTACATTTGGTTTTGTATTTGGTAGTCAAGTTGATATTCGTAACAGAGCTTTAGAAAACGGATGGCTAATCTCTCGTAATCTCGATGACCCTAGCGACTTGTATTACAATAAGATTTTTTCTCGCACACATTATGAAAAATTAGACCTTACCGCTAAAGTAACGCCGTTTAAGAATTTTGATATTGACATACAAGCGAATAAAATTTACACACGTAATATTTCTGAACAAATGGATGTGGTTTATGATAACACATTAACAACTCCTTATTTTAATGATGCCGTGACTACAGAAGCAGGTAACTTCAGTATGAGCTTCTTTATGTTAGGAACTTCATTTGATGATAATGATGTGTTATTCCAACAGTTTAAAGAAAACAGAAATACGATTGCTCAACGACTATCTAATGAATCTGGTTTAGCCGTTTCAGGTTATGGTAGTACGAGTCAAGAAGTAGTTTTACCGGCATTTTTAGCAGCCTATTCAGGACAATCAGTAGATAAAGTGAGTCTGAATCCATTCCGTAACATACCACTTCCTAACTGGCAAGTAAAATACCGAGGATTTATGAAGATGAAATGGTTTAAGAAAAACTTTAGTAGTTTTTCTGTTTCGCACGCTTATCGTTCCTCCTATTCGATCGTGAACTTTTCAAATAATTTGCAATATGATGCCAACACACCCGATGCACTAGATATTTCAGGTAACTATTATAATGAGCGCTTATATACCAATGTCGGTTTAATTGAAGAGTTTTCACCTTTAGTCAAGGTAGAAATGAAACTTAAAAACTCCTTATCGCTTTCTGGAAGAATCAATTCTGATCGATTAATGACCTTAAATTTGAATAATAATACCATGACGCAAGACAATGGAACAGAATATGTTGTTGGATTAGGATATCGCATAAAAGATTTACCTTTTACTATGCGATTACAAGGGAAAAAGCAAAAATTTAAAGGCGATTTAAATTTAAAATTAGATGTATCTTTGCGAGACAATAAAATGATGATTCGTTATTTCGGAGAAGACGATACGATTGAGAACGACCAAGTAACAGGTGGTCAAAACATATTTAATTTGCGATTTATGGCTGATTATTCTTTAACCAAGAATCTACAAACAGGTTTGTATTATATACAAGATGCTTCTAAATATGCCATATCAACTACCTATCCACGTAGATCAATAAGTGCAGGTATTAGTTTTAAATATAACCTAGGAAATTAATAGTAGTATAATAATAGATATAAAAAGTAAAACAAATGAATATTCCCGATAATTTAAAATACACAAGAGACCACGAATGGGTCTTAGTAGAAGGCGACACAGCAACTGTTGGCGTCACTGATTTTGCACAATCAGAGCTTGGAGACATTGTTTATGTTGATGTCGACACCTTAGACGAAACCCTAGCAAAAGAAGATGTTTTTGGAACTGTTGAAGCTGTTAAAACAGTTTCTGATTTATTAATTCCGGTTTCAGGAGAAGTTATTGAATTTAACGAAGGGCTAGAAGATGCACCCGAAAAAATAAATACAGATCCGTATGGTGATGGTTGGATCGTAAAAGTAAAATGCTCAGACCTCACAGAATTAACAGACCTATTAGATGCTACAGCATATCAAGAATTGGTGGCTGGATAACAGTTTATTTATTGCAATTGCTGTAAGTCTTGGAGTACTTTTTTTGAGCCTTTTAAACTCTAGCACACTACCAAAATATACTATTGGAGTGTCCGATAAAGTGCTGCATAGTTTTGCCTATATGGTCTTAATTTGGAGTTGGTTAGGATATTTTTATGAAGATAAATCACTGAGAACCAAACTCATTCTTATTATATCTTTAACAATATTTGGCATCATACTTGAGCTTTTACAAGGAGGAAGTCTATTTAATAGAACAACTGATTGGAAAGATGTAGTAGCCAATATAATAGGTCTAGTTTTAGGAGCTTTAACATTTGATTTTTTGTTTAAATTATTAGGCAAAAAACAGCCTAAAAAATCTGTTAAATAGCCTTTTCTAACAATTAATTTGGAAATATATTTTTAAAATTCATAAATTAGCACGCGATTAATTAAAATCATTTAAGATGAAACACAAAAAAAGCAATAAGTCAAACTTAGAGAACTTTAGTAAATTATTTATGTTACTTGGGTTGGTATTAGCTTTATTGATAACCTATATAGCTATTGAACACAGAACTGTAGAATCAGTTGACGATAATGTAATGGCATATACCACAAATATGCAAGATGATGAAGAAGAGATTCCTGAAACAGAACAAGAGCTCGAAGAAATAAAACCAGAAGAGCAAAAAGTGGCTCCACCTCCAGTTTTAGAAGAAATTGAAGTGGTAGAAGATGATGATGATATTGAAGAAACCGTCATTGAATCGACAGAAACAAGCGAAGACGAAGAGGTTATTATTGAAGAAATTGAAGAAGTAGAAATCGAAGAAGAAGTGATTGAAGATGTGCCATTTTCTATTATTGAAGATGTCCCTGTTTACCCAGGATGCTCAGGAAGCAAAGCACAATTAAAAAAATGTTTATCTGAGAATGTACAAAAATTGGTATCTCGAAAATTTAATGTGGACTTAGCACAAGACTTAGGTTTAAGTCCTGGGAAAAAAAGAATTTTCGTCATGTTTAAAATTGATAAAACTGGTAATATAACAGGTGTACAAGCTAGGGCTCCTCACAAACGATTAGAAGCTGAAGCAAAACGTGTAGTAGGTTTGATTCCAAAAATGAAACCTGGAAAACAACGAGGTCGACCGGTAGGTGTAAAGTATAGTTTACCGATTACTTTTATCGTTCAGGAATAACATATTAATTCGAAAGAATTACAATCTGCATGGGTATACGTATCAATGCAGATTTTTTTTGTGGTATGTTTTTTGTGTTTAACAAAATATTAACAATTGTTAGTTGTTATAAAAAATCACAAGGGCCTTTGTGATTTATTTTTTATTTAAATAATTAAAACTAATTTATTATGAAAAGTACACAACAACAAAAATCCAAAAAGCATTCTTTTGGTAAAGATCAAACAACACGAAAATCATCGCTATTATTTATTCAATTTGGGTTGGTCTTTGCTCTTTTGTTAACCTATCTTGCAATAGAGTCTAAGACATTGGTAAATAATGATGGGTTTGGAGATATACCAACAACACCATACGATATATTTGATGAACCAATTCCGGACACTACTCCTGAAAAGCCAAAACAAGTTGAACCAAAACAGAAAGAAGAGCCAGAGCCTGTTCTAGAGAATCTTAAGATCGATACAGGTTCTTTTAGATATCAAGTAATAATAAGTATAAAAAAATACTACAGCTTCGTACACAAGAAAAAGCCTTTAATCCTTACGGAAAAGTTAAATATACTAATCTAGG
>JGI24023J19991_10001849_pt1 | contig 15856 bp, 13 predicted proteins | sample Cruoilmetagenom1_FD_19991 | JGI IMG/M metagenome (IMG submission 19991) | reverse complement strand
GGGGGTCCTTGCCGCCGGATAAAAATTTCGCGGAAATCTGCGCGGCCCCTCCGGCCGAGCCAGCCGGAGCGTGTTTTTTCAGGATCAGCCGCCGGGATTAGCCATCTGCCGCTTTTAGGTCTTCGGCCGCCATCTTGCCGTTCTTACCGCGGACAAGCTCATACTCGACCCGCTGCCCCTCCGCGAGCGAGGACATGCCCGCCCGCTCGACCGCCGAGATATGGACGAAGGCGTCGTTGCCACCGCCGTCCGGCTGAATGAAGCCAAAACCCTTAACGGTATTGAACCACTTTACGGTTCCGATCGTCATGGAATTCTCCGTTACCCGGCGGCGCTTGCTCAAGGGAGTCCCTGTGATTCGGAATGCAGCCCCATGGCCGATACAAAGCGTCGCCAAGTTCTCGAATGAATGCCGTCCCTGCGCGCCCAGCTACACCCCGATCATCGAGCTTACACAGGAGTCATGGCCGGGCTCAAGGCTTGTCTTGCGCCTAATGGTTGCGGCTTCCATGCTGGAGACAAGCAGTCTGCGAGCTGAATAAGGACCGCAACGGCAGTGGAAGAAAAGCCCGGCCAAATAGTGCGCCGCCTCATGGATACCGCGCGCCAGGCGAGCCTGGCCACCGCCCTGGCCCCAAACGCCCCGATTCATGACGATAGCGGCCGGCCCTATGTATCGCTGGTGCTCGTCGCCCAGGACGAACGGGGCAGCCCGATCCTGCTGCTCTCGGACCTTGCCGAGCACAGCCGCAATCTCAAGGCAGAGCCGCGGGCGGCCCTGCTCTACGATGGCACAGGCGGCCTCCAGGACCCGCTTACCGGGCCCCGCGCCAGCATTCTTGGCCGCATAGAGCCTATCGCCGCCAGCGAGCTTGCCAGCCGCCTGAAGACCCGTTTCCTGGCCCGTCACCCGGCCGCGGCTGCCTATGCCGATTTTACCGATTTCCGCCTCTATCGGATGACCGTGGAGCGCGTCCATCTTGTCGCCGGATTCGGCCGTATTCAGTGGTTGACGGCGGCTGATGTCATCAATGCCTCAGGAGCCGGGGCCGAGAGCTAACTCGCGGCTGGCATCCTGACGCTAGTTGCGGTACCTCTCTTCTATGCACGGCAAGCCAGATAATTTGCGCGGCCCTGGGCCAAACGACCATGGACCCGCGGTGAGCCGCCACGGCCTCGACGGCCATGGATTGAGCGGCTTTCCGGCCGCCCATTGGAACCTGGGAACACCGGCGCTCTACGAGCAGACGCTGCGCCGCGGCGAGGGCCGGCTGGCCCCCGGCGGCGCCCTGGTGGTGCGTACGGGCGTGCATACGGGCCGCTCGCCCAACGACAAGTTCATCGTCGACGAGCCCTCGACCCGCGACGACATCTGGTGGGGCCAGGTGAACGCGGCCATGGACGAAAGTGCCTTCGACCGTCTCTGCGCCAAGGTGCAGGCGCACCTGCGGAGCCGCGAGCTCTTCGTCCAGGACCTTTATGCCGGCGCCGACCCCGAATACCGTTTGGCGGTGCGCGTGGTCAGCGAAAGCGCCTGGCATGCCATGTTCGCCCGCAACATGTTCATCCGCCCGGGCCTTGACGCCCTAGCCGATTTCGCCCCGGATTTTACCGTTTTGCACGCGCCCAGCTTGCTGGCCGATCCGGCCACGGACGGCACCAACTCCGAGGTGTTCGTGGTGGTCAACTTCGCCCGCCGGCTGGTGCTCATCGGCGGCACCAGCTATGCCGGTGAGATCAAGAAGTCGATCTTCTCGGTGCTCAACTATCTGCTGCCGGCGCGCGGTGTCTTGCCCATGCATTGCTCCGCCAACATCGGCGCGAGCGGTGATACCGCCATCTTCTTCGGCCTGTCCGGTACCGGCAAAACCACGCTCTCGGCGGACGGTACGCGGCTTCTAATCGGCGACGACGAGCACGGCTGGTCGGATTCCGGCGTCTTTAATTTCGAAGGCGGCTGTTATGCCAAGGTGATCCGCCTTTCGGCCGAGGCCGAACCGGAGATTTTCGCGACCACCCGGCGCTTCGGCACCGTTCTGGAGAACGTGGTTCTGGACGAGGTCACCGGCACCCTGGATCTGGACGACAATCGCTATACGGAGAATACCCGCGCCAGCTACCCGCTCGATTTCATTCCGAACGCCAGCGAGAGCAGCCGCGGCGGGCATCCCGAGACGATCGTCATGCTCACCGCCGATGCCTTCGGCGTGCTGCCGCCGATCAGCCAGCTGAGCCCCGAACAGGCGATGTATCATTTCCTTTCCGGTTATACGGCCCGCGTCGCGGGCACGGAAAAGGGCCTAGGCAACGAGCCGAAGGCCACCTTCTCCACATGTTTCGGCGCGCCCTTCATGCCGCGCCATCCGTCGGTCTATGCCAAGCTGCTGGGCGAAAAGATCGCCCGCACCGGCGCCCGCTGTTGGCTGGTCAATACCGGCTGGACCGGCGGTGCCTACGGCGTCGGCACCCGCATGAAGATCGATTACACACGCACCATGGTGCGCGCCGCCCTGGACGGCCGCCTGGCCGATGCGGCCACCGCGGTGCACCCGACCTTCGGCCTGGCCATCCCGGAGGCTTGCCCCGATGTGCCGGCGGGGGTTTTGAATCCGAAGAGCACGTGGGCGGATCAGGCCGCTTATGAACAAACAGCGCGCCAGCTTTCGGCCCGTTTCGAGGCCAACTTCAAGCAGTTCGAGCCCTACGTCAGCGACGCCGTAAAGGCCGCCGGCATCCACGCCAGCGTCTAGCCTTCTGAAAACCTAGATCTGGCTGGCGCGGCGCCTCGCGCCAGGGAGGATATACATGTCGGCCAGGGACCTCGGCCTCTATGCGCTGACCGTCCTCCTGTGGGGGACGAGCTGGCTGGCGATCAAGTACCAGCTCGGCGTGGTGCCGATCGAAGTTTCGGTCGCCTACCGCATCATCGCCTCCGCGGCCTTGATGCTCGTCCTGTGCGTAGCAATGCGCCGCCGTATGCGGTTTTCCCTGGCGGATCACGGTTTTATGGCATTGCAGGGATTTGCCCTGTTTTCCATCAACTACTTCTTTATCTACGCCGGCAGTGAACAATTGACGACCGGCCTGGTGGCCGTCGCCTTTTCGACTCTGGTGATCCTCAATATCATCGGCAGCGCCGTGCTTTTTCGTGCTGCCGTCCAGGCGCGCATGGTCGCTGGCGCGGTCCTAGGCATCTGCGGCATTGCCGTTGTCTTTTGGCCGGAGTTAGCTGCCTTCGATCTATCGCGGCAAGGCACGCTCGGCCTCGGCCTGACTCTGATCGGCACCTGCTTTGCCTCGGCGGGCATGCTTACCTCCGCCTGGAACCAGCGCAAGCGCGGTCTGCCGGTGTTGCAAAGCAACGCCTATGGCATGTTCTACGGCGCCATTGTCATCACTCTTCTGACCGTCGGGCGCGGCAGCGATTTCGTCTTCGACCCGGCGCCGGTCTATGTGTTGTCCCTACTTTACCTGGCGGTCTTCGCCACCGTCGCCGGCTTCTGGAGCTACCTGACCTTAATCGGTCACATCGGCCCCGACCGCGCTTCCTATGTCACCGTCCTCTTCCCCATCGTCGCCTTGGCGCTTTCCACCTGGTTCGAGAGTTTCCGTTGGACGGCCCTGGATGCCGTCGGCATCGCCCTGGTGCTGCTCGGCAACGCCGTCATCCTGACCAAGCGCCTGCCCGCCTGGCATACAGCGGAGTCAACCATCCGATCGGAGTGAGGTGGCGGAACGCCTAGGTCACATACCCATTATGTCGTCATCCCGGACTCGACCCCGGATTAAATCCGGGGTCAGTGATCCGGGATCTTCGGTGAGGGCCGGACTCGGGCTATTCGAAGATCCCGGATCGTAAGGCTCGCATACCGGAAATCGGCTGATTTCCGGGCTCGCCTAACGTCCGGGATAACGATTTTCCATTTATGAGTCGGTGACCTAGTGCGCCGTGGCCCAGTTGTCGCCGATACCCACATCGGCGGTGAGCGGTAGGGAGAGCTCGACCGCCGGGTGACAGGCGCCTTCCATGACCTGCTTGACCAGGGCTGCCGTCTCGTCGATCTCCGTCGCGGGCACCTCGAATAGAAGCTCGTCGTGTACTTGGAGTAGCAGACGCGCGTTCAGCCCGGCTTTTGTCAGAACCGGACCCACCCGAATCATCGCCCGTTTGATGATATCCGCCGCCGTGCCCTGGATTGGCGCGTTGATGGCGGCGCGTTCGCCGAAGTTGCGCCGTGCCGGGTTCTTGTCGGCGATGGTCGCGAGGTGAATGCGGCGGCCGAAGAGAGTTTCGACATAACCATGCGTACGGCAGAACTCGACCGTGCGTGTCATATAGGCGCGGATTTCCGGATAGCGGGCGAAGTACGCATCGATGTAGGCCTTCGCCTCGCCCTGGGTGATGCCCAGATTGTTCGCCAGACCGAAGGCGGAAATGCCATAGATGATGCCGAAGTTGATGGCCTTGGCCTTGCGCCGGATCATCGGGTCCATGCCCTCGACCGGCACACCGAAGACTTGGGCAGCGGTGATGGCATGGATGTCCTGCCCGTCGAGGAAGGCTTGGCGCAGTGCCGGCACATCGGCAATCTCCGCGGCCAGGCGTAGCTCGATCTGGCTGTAGTCGACCGAGAGCAAACGATGCCCCGCCTCGGCGATGAAGGCATGGCGGATCTTGCGCCCCTCCTCGGTCCGGATCGGGATGTTCTGCAGGTTCGGATCGCTGGAGGCCAGACGCCCGGTGGAGGCGATCGCCTGGCTGAAGGAGGTATGCACGCGCCCCGTGGCCGGGTCGATCTGCTCCTGCAGGGTATCCGTATAGGTGCTTTTGAGTTTGCTGAGCTGGCGCCAGTCGAGGACGCGCGCCGGCAGGTCATGCCCCTGCGCCGCCAGGCCTTCGAGCACGTCGGCGCCGGTGGCATAGGCACCGCTCTTGCCCCGTTTGCCGCCAGCCAAACTCATCTCGTCGTACAGGATCTCGCCGAGCTGTTTGGGTGAGCCAATGTTAAACGGCCGCCCGGCGAGCTTATGGATTTGCGTTTCCAGATCGGCGATGCGGGTGGCGAAGTCGTTGGAGAGGCGGCGCAAGACCTCGCGGTCCACTTTGATACCGGTGCGCTCCATGGTGGTCAGCACCGGCACCAGCGGCCGCTCCAACGTCTCGTAGACCGTGGTCCGGTGCTCGGTTACCAGGCGCGGCTTCAAGGCCGCATGCAGACGCAAGGTGATATCCGCATCCTCCGCCGCATAGTCGAGCGCCTTGTCCAACGGCACCTGATCGAAGGTCACCTTGTTGCGCCCGGACCCGGCCACCTCGGAAAAGCTGATGGTCGTATGGCCAAGGTGGATGTTCGCCAGCTCGTCCATGCCGTGCCCATGCCGGCCGCCATCGAGCACATAGGAGAGCAGCATGGTATCGTCGAAGGGCGCCACCTCGATGCCGTGGCGTCCCAGCACCAGGCAATCATATTTGATATTCTGGCCGATCTTGAGGATCCCCGGATCTTCCAGCAGGGGCTTGAGCGCGGCGATCGCCTGCTTGAGCGGAATCTGCTTCGGCGCCGCCTCGGCCCCGTGCAAGTCCAGACCGCCATCACCACCGGCGCCGCGATGCCCAAGTGGGATGTAACATGCCTTACCAGGCGTTACCGCCAGGCAAACGCCGACCAGCTCCGCCCGCAAGGCATTGAGCGACGTGGTCTCCGTATCCACCGCGACCACGCCCTGTTCGTAAGCTGCCGCGACCCAAGCCTCCAGCGCCGGCAAGTCCTGCACTAGCTCATAGACAGCCTCGGCCACGGATAGATCGGGAGTCTGTCCTCCGTCTTCTGTCTTCTGTCCTCCGCCCTCGGCGGCAACGCCGAGGCGCGCTATGACCGACCGGAAGCCGTTTTCTTCCAGGAAGGCGCGCAGGATATCCGGGTCCGGGGTGCCCGGCCGGAGCTCGGCCAACGGCACCGCTAAAGGCGCATCCGCCCGTAACTCCACGAGCTTGCGCGAGATGCGCGCCTGCTCGGCGAACTGCTGCAGGTTTTCCCGCCGCTTGGGCTGTTTGATTTCGCCGGCACGCGCCAGGAGGCTTTCCAGATCGCCGTATTCGGAGATCAGTTGCGCGGCCGTCTTTACACCGATGCCCGGCACGCCGGGCACGTTGTCGGTGGAATCGCCGGCAAGGGCCTGCACCTCCACGACCTTCTCCGGCCCCACGCCGAAGCGCTCGCGCACTTGCTCCGGGCCGATGGCGCGGTTCTTGACCGGGTCGAGCATGCTCACCCCGGGCCCGACGAGTTGCATCAGGTCCTTATCCGAGGAGACGATGGTAACCTCCAGCCCCTCTTGCCGCGCCTGGCGGGCGTAAGAGGCGATCAGGTCGTCGGCTTCGTACTGATCCAATTCGATGCACGGCACGTTGAAAGCGCGCGTTGCTTCGCGGATCAGGGCGAACTGCGGGATCAACTCCTCCGGCGGCGGTGGCCGGTGGGCCTTGTAGTCCGGGTAAATGTCATTGCGGAAGGTCTTGCGCCCGGCATCGAAGATGACCGCGATGCCCGCCGCCTCGGTATCCGCCAACAGCTTGATGAGCATGTTGGTAAAGCCATAGACCGCATTCACCGGCGTCCCGTCCGGCCGGGTCATGGGCGGCAAGGCATGAAAGGCGCGGAAGATATAGCCCGAACCGTCGATCAGATAGAGGTGATGGTCGTGCGGGTGGGGCGATGTATCGGGCTGGCTCATTGTGGGTGCGAGCATGCCGGAGGCACGACCCTAAGTCGAGGCCTGGGAGAAGCGTGAAACGATCTATTGCGTATCCGTGCCGAGGAAGATGGTACGGACGAATTCCCGGTACAGCATGATCTGCTTTGGCAGGACCGATCTGTCCTTCACCACCCTGGAGACGATGATACCCCCGTCCACCAGGGCCGAGACCATATCGGCCAGGGCGTCCGGGTCCACCTCGATGCGTGGCGGATAATGCGCCGAGATCATGTCCAGGCGCGCGCGGAAACGGCGCCGCCAACCAAGGACGGCGGCGGCATTCAGATCGCGTATGGACTTATTGAACAGTTGGTCCTGGTAGCAAAACGAGGCAACTAGGCAGCCGGGATGGCCTTGCGGTAGATCGGCCATCATCTCGGCAAACATTTTGAGGCCGACAAGAAACCCGTGCAGCGGATCCTCATTCAGTTTATCCGCTCGGTCGAAGAGATCGCTGAGGATTTTACTGTCGCGGTCCAGGTAGCGGCGCAGCAGGGCTTCGGCCAGTTCGCCCTTGTCCTGGAAGTGGTAGAAAAAGCCGCTCTTCGATATGCCGGCGCCGGCAACCAGCTCCTCGATCGACGTGGCCGCAAAGCCCTTCTCCAGAACGGCCGATTCGGCCAGCTCCAGGATACGCTCGCGGGTACCACCGCTCGCCTGGGTCTGCACGTTTAGCATGCACAACTATACCATAAGTACACTTGACGGCAATTCCGCCCAAGGTGTGGCCTAGAGATAGCCCGCACGATCCCCGGTAATCCCTTGTTAAATCTGGAAGAAATCGGATCGCCCGCGCCCTGTACCACGAGTCGTCTGGACCGCAGCAGGCGAGATCAGCATGTTCCGCCGCGCCGATTGCGTGGTGCGACGGCACTTATTCCACAAGGATTGCAATAGATGCCAAAATACAGAAGTCGCCTGCCGCAACTGGATGGCGCTTTGTTTCTAACGGACGGTGGAATCGAGACCACCCTAATCTTCCACGACGGGTTCGATCTGCCCTTTTTCGCCGCGTTCACTTTGCTGAACGAGGCGAAGGGCCGGCAGGCGCTGCGCGACTATTTCGCTCGCTATGCCGATATCGCCAAGGCGAACGGTACCGGATTCATTCTTGAGAGCCCCACCTGGCGTGCCAGCAGCGACTGGGGCGAGAAGCTGGGCTATTCCGAGAAGGATATGGCGGCCATCAACCGGGACTCCATCGCCCTGTTGAAGGAGCTGCGTGGGGAATACGAGAGCGACGGCACGCCGATTGTGATCAGCGGTTGCGTCGGCCCGCGCGGTGACGGCTACGATCCGGGAACGGTCATGTCCCCGGCCGAGGCGGAGGCCTATCACAGTAAACAAATCCGCGCCTTCGCCGAGACCGAGGCCGACCAGATCACGGCCATCACCATGACCAACACCAATGAGGCCATCGGGCTGACCCGCGCCGCCCAGGCGGCCGGCATCCCCGTGGTCATTTCCTTCACGGTGGAAACCGACGGCCGCTTGCCCGCCGGGCAAAACCTGGCCGAGGCGATCGCCGCGGTCGACGAGGCGACCGGCAACGGCCCCGCCTATTTCATGATCAACTGCGCCCATCCGTCCCATTTCCAGGACGCCCTGGCGGGCGAGCCGTGGATGAAGCGCATCCGGGGCCTGCGCGCGAACGCGTCGGCTCTGAGCCACGCGGAACTCGACGAGGCGACCGAGCTTGACGACGGTAACCCGGCGGAGCTTGGCACCCAGCACCGGGCCCTACGCAATCGCTTTGGGCACATCAATGTGTTTGGCGGTTGCTGCGGCACCGACCACCGGCACATCGAGCAGATTTGTGTCTCGGTGAAAGCGGCGGCCTAATCGAGATAGCGACGCCCGGACTCCGGCTGAGGAGTCCGGGCGTAAGCTTTACGCCGCCGGGCGGGTGGCGGATAGGCCCTCGGCCAGCTTCTCCAACACGTTCTGCGGCGACGACTCGCCGTAGGGGTCGGTCTCGCAGAGATCAGCAAAGCCCGGCTCCTCGAACCACGCCTCGACCACACCGTCGTTGATGACGGCGGCATAGCGCCAGGAGCGCATGCCGAAGCCCAGGTTGTCCTTGCAGACCAGCATGCCCATCTTGCGGGTGAACTCGCCCGAGCCGTCGGGGATGAGCTGTACGTTGTCCAGGCCCTGCTGCTTGCCCCAGGCATTCATGACGAAGGCATCGTTGACCGAGATGCAATAGATCGCATCGATGCCCTTGGCCTTGAATTCCTCCGCCAGCTTCTCGAAGTCGGGCAACTGATAGGTCGAACAGGTAGGCGTAAACGCCCCGGGCAGGGAAAAGAGCACCACCCGCTTGCCCTTGAAATAGTCGGCGGTGGTCTGGTCCTGCCAGCGATAGGGGTTGGGGCCACCCACGGCCTCGTCGCGCACGCGGGTCTTGAAGGTCACGTCGGGTAGTTTGCGGCCGATCATAGAAGTCTCCTTTGCCAACGGTTAGCCCCCTCATGGACCGGCCAAACACCCGCCCACCTAAGGCCATTCCGCGCCTTGCAAGCTAATTTAGAATAATTCTAATATAGAGAATTAAAGTGAATATGCAAGGGACGGGGCGGAAAAATCTTCGCCATCGCTCTCTCTGCTCCAGGCCGGATCGGGATTCAATCTGTCATGCCGGAAGCCGAGCCGCCCCAAATCCATGTCCACGCGAAAGCGGGGACCTGATTTGGCTGGCGGCCCGAGCTGTCCGGCATCCATGTCAAACCAGCCGCGGTGGTGGAGGGATGGATCCCGGATCGCAAGGCTCGCTTACCGAAACCCTATGGTTTTCGGGCTCGCCTAACGTCCGGGATGACCAGAGTTGAGCGACTGTCGATTGGGCCTAATGCCCCGCGCTCGCTTGGGCGCCTGGGCGCAGGACGAAGCGGCGGTCGCAATAGGGGCAGTCGATTTGCCCTTTGCCCTCCATGTTCAGCCAGACCCGCGGATGGCCCAGCGCGCCGCCACCGTCGCAGGAGACGACCTCGTCATCGACCTCGACGGTTTCCGGCGGCTCCAGAGAGTTGCTCACGTCATTGTTCTCCATCGCGGATAGGCGCTCCAGCGCTTTGCCGGGCCCATCAGTTGACCGCCCGCAGGGTGGATGATACCCATTGCCCAGATTCGATCAACGGTCGAACTTGGCGCCCGCCCTCGGCGCGCCGCCACCGGAAAAGCTTTTTCGATGCCCGACGACATGCCCCAAACCGCGCCACCGGCGTCCGCTGTTGCCTTGCCCGACTATGCCGTCGAGGTACGCGGCCTGGACAAGCGCTATGCCGCCGCCGGACGCGGCAAGCCGGCGCATGCCCTGATAGAGATCGACCTGGCGATCCCACGCGGCTCTCTGTTCGGGCTGCTTGGCCCCAACGGCGCCGGCAAGTCGACTCTGATCAACATCCTGGCCGGCCTGGTCAACAAGACCGGCGGCACGGCCGCCATCTGGGGTTTCGACATCGACCGGCAGACGCGCCAGTCGCGCGCCGCCATCGGCGTGGTGCCGCAGGAGCTGAACATCGACCCGTTCTTCACCCCGCGCGAGCTGTTGGAGCTACAGGCGGGCCTCTACGGCGTACCGCCGCGCGAGCGGCGCAGTGACGAGATCCTCGCCGCCCTCGGCCTGGCGGACAAGGCGGAAGCCTACGCCCGAACCCTCTCCGGCGGCATGCGCCGGCGCTTGATGGTCGCCAAGGCCATGGTCCACAACCCGCCGGTCCTGGTCCTCGACGAGCCGACGGCAGGCGTGGACATCGAGTTGCGCCAGCAGCTCTGGGGGCACGTGCGCGAACTCAACCGCCTGGGCACCACCGTCCTCTTGACCACCCACTATTTGGAAGAGGCGGAGGAGCTGTGCGATCGCATCGCCATCATCAACCACGGCAAGGTGATCGCCTGCGATACCACCGAGGCATTGCTGCGGCGCCTGGACAGCAAGGCGCTAACCATGGTCCTCGGCCAGGACCTGGACGCGGTGCCCGAGTCCTTGCAGCGCTTCCATGTGGAACTTGTCGACCGCCGCCGCCTGGTGTTCCACTATCGGCCCAGCGAGGGGCCGGTACCCGAATTCCTGGCGGCGCTGAATCATCTCGGCCTGGCGGTGCAGGACATCAGCACCGAGGAAACCGATCTGGAGGACTTGTTCCTGCAGCTGACTCGCGGCGCCCACGATACGCCCAGTGGGACGCCCAGTGGGACGCCCAGTGGGACGCCGGGCGAGGCTCCGCGCGGGGACAATGGTCGCTAGTCTGCGTGCCCTCGTCCTTATTCTGGCGCTGGCGGTTGCCGCCTGCGCGCCGCGTCTGGCCCCGCCCGGCCCTGGCCCGGCCGCACCACTTATGGATTCAACCACCAAGGAATTCCAGACCCGCGACGGCACCCGCTTGCCGCTGCGCGCCTGGCTGCCCACGGACGGCGCCGCGCCCAAGGCGCTGATCCTCGCCCTGCACGGCTTCAACGACTATTCCCATGCCTTCGCGACACCCGGCCTTTACCTGGCCATGCAGGACGTCGCCACGTTCGCCTATGACCAGCGCGGCTTCGGCAAGGCGCCGCACCGCGGCCTGTGGGCGGGCGCCGACGTGCTGACAGCGGACCTCGCGGATGCCGCCCGGGCCCTGCGTGCCCGCTATCCGGGCGTGCCGCTTTACCTCCTGGGCGATAGCATGGGCGGCGCCGTGGTGGCCGCCACCCTCACCGGCCCCGAGACCCCGCCGGTGGACGGTATCATCCTGGCCGCCCCGGCGGTCTGGGCCCGTTCCGCCATGCCCTTACCGCATCGGATCGCCCTGTGGATCAGCGCCCATACGGTCCCGTGGATGGATGTTTCGGGCCGCGGCCTGGGCATTCAGGCCTCGGACAACATCGAGATGCTACGCGCCCTTGGCCGCGATCCGCTGGTCATCAAGGAAACCCGCGTCGATGCGGTGCACGGCCTAGTCGATCTCATGGACCAAGCCCTGGCCGCGGCACCGAACCTGCAGGTGCCCACCCTCCTCCTCTATGGCGAGAAGGATCAGGTGATCCCGGCGGAGCCGATCCTGCGTTTCTGGCGAGATTTACCGGCGACGGCGCGGCCACACCAGCGCCGGGCTCTCTACGCCGACGGCTGGCACATGCTGTTGCGCGACTTGCAAGCCAAGGTCGTCCTCGACGACATCGCCCATTGGATCGAGGATCCACAGGCGCCGTTGCCCTCGGGCGCCGAGGCCCGTGCCCTCGCCCGCTTGGACGCTAAGGCGGAATAAGTTCCGGCCAAGCCGGTTTACTCGAGACTGGGGCTTGCAGTATTGTCCGGCCAACCCGCCGCCGATATATCCATCAGCGGCTGCGGACCCGTAGCTCAGCTGGATAGAGTGCTGCCCTCCGAAGGCAGAGGTCACAGGTTCGAATCCTGTCGGGTCCGCCAAAAACTTCAAGCATTTTCAACAGTTAAGACTCGCGAGCTGGCTCGGACACGACGGCCTAAGTGGTCAGTCGTGGACATACAAAGACAAAACTGGACACTCAAGTGGGGGAATCGTGGGGGAATTTGTTCTTGGTTTATCCATAGGCCGCGACCGCCGCAATCAAGCTCTCAGCCATCCTGGCTGTGAACAACTTTTACAAGCATTCGGGGTTGCGTGACCAAAATGAACTCAAATATTGTGTTTACAGCAAGGGGAGGTGCAACTTTTAAAGTTGCGTGCCCAGCAACCTATAGGGTTGGTGTGTTCTGCTTGTGGCCTCATGATCACTGTATAGGCTGTTTGGCTCCATGGATGACAAGCGAGTGAAGCCAGCGAAATTGAAGTCGGGGCGGCGAACTCCAAAAGCGGATGAACCGATCGCGGAATTTGCAAATCCGCCTGTGACTGAGGTCGTATTCGGCATCGGGTTCGAAAAATTGGCTAACTACTCAAGCCTACTAATGGGCATCTTCTGGAATGAAGTAAGAGAAGAATTCCCCATTTCAGAAGCAAAAGCTCCGTTGCCTCCCCCGACCGGCGCAATGGCAATGGAATTCGAGATTTCGGCAGACACACCTCCACAAACGCCCCGCTTTTTCCTCCGTTCCGAGGACAGGAGCTTTTTGATCCAGTTGCAGGAGGATCGATTCCTGTACAACTGGATTAAGGTAGTGGGCGGTCCTGATTACCCCAGATATAGTAATATGGTTAACCGATTTAATAGTTTGTGGGGATTATTTAGCAAATTCTTAAATAGAGAGAGAATAGATTCACCAGTAATTCGCGAATTAAGGCTTCAATATGTTAATCATATTACAGAAGGCGAAGGTTGGGACAATTTGTCAGAAATACAAAAAGTATTTCCTTCGTACAGTTTTGACGAACGGGATGACCGGTACTTAAAACCACCCTTGTCTTGGGTTATTGTATCTAGTCATGATTTGCCAATTGAAAATGCTAGGATGGAGATCTCAATCAAAACTGGCCGCTACAAACATGGTATGAAGGACGAGAAGCGATTGCTGGCGGCCGAGCTATTGGTAATCGGAAAAGTAGATGATCCGAAGCCGAACGAAGTTCAGCAATGGTTCGATATGGCTCGAGAAGCCATAGACTTGACTTTCGTCGAAATCACTAGCTCCCAAATACAAAAAAACGTTTGGGGAATGAACGGCCAATGAATTTGGATGCAAAGGCTCGCGAGGCAATTGTTGCCCAACGGTTTACGTCAGGCGTGCCATTGAGCCAGCTTGACGATGAAGAGTCTGAGCCTGGGCATGTGATAGTTAGCGCGACTTCTAGCGACACAACCATATATGGCACCAGCTCAACTATGTTGGAAACCTACGGGTGGATGCTGCAGCCTTCTACGATGACAGTTTTGGGAGAACCGAGGCATTCCCTCGCTTACCATTTTACTCCTCCGACGGAAATTGGTTCAGACCTAGCAAAATGGTCAGGAGCTACCGACTGGGTGCATGAGAATCTTGACCACTCACATGCATCCGAGCCGTTGTCGCTGCAGGATTTGCAAATTCACCTGCAGAACTTTTTGTCACTCTATGAGAGCAAACTAGAAGCGGACGTCTATGGCCGCTTCAGTCGTCTTCTGCCTATCTTGTTAGATCCCGATGAATACGATGAGGAGGATAAGCTGCCTGATCCCACCTCCTTCCGTAGCATGCTCGATTTCTTAGTAGAGCATCCATACCTTGATGTGCCCAGACTTAACGTGTCTCGACAAGGCCATTTCAAATTGTCGTGGAGAAAGTCTGAAAACGAGCTAACGACACTTGAGTACCGGCCCGACCGCATGATCGACTGGCTTGTTTTTGCGCCGCCGGCAAGAGGGAGCAGGTCTCCACAACGCGCGGCGGGGGAAAGTGCGGTCAGCGAAATCTTGAATATTCTAAAGGTGCAAAACGCGTTGGCATGGATGAGACGTGAGCAATAAGAGGATAAAGGACGAACATACGCTCGCGAGGCATTGCGCTAGCGGACTCTTTGCCGATCCTATTGAACGTACGGAACTTGATAGTAAGGCTTTCGCGCCCACCGACAGCAACCCCAGTATTTCAGTAAATTGGCTAGAATTTTATGACGGGGATCATGCCTCTCAATTGAAGTTCGTGCGCACAGATATCGCCAACGGAAGAACGGTCAGGCGCACCCATAAGCTTGCCCTTCTTAATGTAGGGGAGGTGAAAGCACTTGGAATGAGTTCTGATCAAGACCTGAGCGTTGCGCATGATCCTCTTCCCGATAACCAGTCACATTCCCTAATTTGCGGTATCCCTATCCGCGATAAAATTCTCCATCAGCGACTGGCAGATGCCGCTTCAAAATACCTCGTCGAGGCCGTCGAATAGCTGTCCCTAGCGCCGATATCGATGTGGTTCGCAAGGCACAGGCCCGCGTTCGCAATCTTGACCAAGCCGCCACGCCAAAACCCCAGACACCGCAAAAATATGGGGGAATTACCGGGGGAAATCGCCCCGAAACCCGCACAAAAGCTAATGATCTTTCGTCCCTCCGAAGGCAGAGGTCACAGGTTCGAATCCTGTCGGGTCCGCCAAATCTTGCGACGCCACGAACGACGATCGGCCTTCGTGGTCGGTGAACCTCATTCCCAGTTGCTGGCGCCGGGACGGATTACCCGACCTCGGATGGTGCCTCAGTCTAGCGACGCTAGGGCTTCTTCCAGGTCGGCCAGAATGTCGTCGCTATTTTCCAGGCCGAGGGAGAGGCGGACCAGGCCGTCGGTGATGCCGGCAGCCTCGCGGGCTTCGCGGGGGACGGCGAAGTGAGTCATGGAAGCGGGGTGCTGGGCAAGCGTTTCAGGATCACCCAGGCTGACGGCGCGAAGCGTCATCTGAAGCGCGTTCAGGAAGCGCCGGCCGGCCTCCAGTCCGTCTTTCAGCTCGATCGCCACCAGGCCGCCGCCGCCTCGCCCGTCCAGGGTCATTTGCCGGCGCGCGAGATCGGCCTGCGGGAAGTCCGGCAGGCCCGGGTAGATCACCCGCGCGACGGCGGGGTGGCCTTCGAGGAACCGCGCCGCGGCCAGCGCGTTCTCACTGTGGCGGGCCATGCGTAGCTCCAGGGTCTTCAGACCGCGCAGCACTAGAAAAACGTTCCAGGGCGAAAGGGCGGCACCGGTCATGTAGCGCAACCCTTGTTTGCGCACCAGGGTCACCAACTCGGCCGATCCGATCACGGCCCCGGCCAGGAGATCGCCGTGGCCGCCGAGATATTTGGTCGCCGAATGAAGGACCAGATCCGCCCCCAGGGTGAGCGGGCGTTGCAGCACCGGGGTGGCGAAGGTGTTGTCCACCAGCAGCAGCGCGCCGGCCTGATGGGCCATCTCGGCGGCGGCAGCGATATCCACCAAATGAAGGCTGGGGTTGGCGGGGCTCTCCAGGTAGACGATCCGCGCCGGTCNCTTCAAGGCAGCCGCGAGCTGATCAAGGTCGGTCATATCGATCTGCACGACCTCAACGTCATAGCGAGCCATGCCTTGGGTTAAGAGGACATGGGTGTTCCCGTAGAGACAACGGTCCGCGACAATGCGGTCGCCGGCTTGACAGAGGCTCCAAAAGGCTGCCGAAATCGCGCCCATGCCCGAGGCAGCGGCGAGCCCGGCCTCGCCCTCT
>JGI24023J19991_10001848_pt1 | contig 15858 bp, 12 predicted proteins | sample Cruoilmetagenom1_FD_19991 | JGI IMG/M metagenome (IMG submission 19991) | reverse complement strand
CCTTCATGTCCAGTAGTCACGCCTGGAGGTCCCTGGGTTCCTTGCTTCCAGTCAAACAGGTAGAAATTGCTTGAGTTCTGATACCCAAAAACAAACCCCATATAATCGTCATCGTCTCCAGTAAGAACCTGCCAAGAGCCGTCCATTGAATAACTAGTCTGGTTCAGGTTGTTAAGATAAAATGACGGATCGCCATTGACTACCTGAGTAACAGCGTCATTCCCAGATTCTAAAACCCAGTTTCCTGCTGGCTGCCCACCTGGAAAGTCAAGTGTTAATTCAGACCAATTTGTAAGATCAACTGGTGCCGCCAAAGTTGTTAAAGTGATACCCAAAGTAAGAAAAATAATCATTAAAATAACAAATAAATTTTTCATCACTTACTCCCCAATTAGACACTTGAAATGTCCAAGACCGCTCCTAGACCGCCACTCCCATACAATGATACTGTAAAACAGATATTAAAAGAAAGCAATATCAGTGAGACTTGCCTTTAATCGTCATCAGACTGCATAGAAAACTTTTCCTGTTAACAGTAAGGTGATGAACAACCTCTAAGGCATTACGCCAGACCTAAGAAGATTATCAAATGAAAGTCATGGTAGTGTATGATCTTGGAGATATTATGGGAAGGATGGTATGATTTACAGAACTGAGCAAGTACTTTTCTATGACTTTAACTGCATCATAACAATAGGCATTCCATGCTGAATAGAGATAATTTACTTAGACACACCGCCATAAAATCAATCATCGGAATATTGCTATGTGTAGCACTGTTTTTTTCTTCAGGAGTACAAATTCCAGTATTAGACTCAACAGCAGACACATATTTTCGTGATTCGATATCAAAAGCTGGAATATCTTATGCTACATGCAGAGTTATCAATGCCACCGTTTCCATTATCAAAGAATCTAGTCTCGAATTAGAACCTGCTGGTATAGGATTATCTCTTGCTGTAGGGCAGGCAGTAGATCCGATAAATGATATGGTGGAACGCCTCTCTAATGTCCTTGTCATGTCAATTACTTCATTAGGTGTACAAGAACTGACATATGAGATTAGTCTGACCCTTGCTCCACAAATTTTATCAGTATTTCTCTTTATACTGTCAATTCTTATATGGTTTAAAAATGATCGGGTTTTTAAGCTCCAGAAGATAATTATGAGTATTTTCATAATTGTCTCTATTGCTCGATTTTGCCTACCAGTGTCTTCTATAGCAAACGAATTTCTTCAGGAACACTTCTTCGAACAGAAAATTTTAGAAGCAAACGAAGGATTAGCCCATGGAATCGCTGATCTTGATAAACTAAAAGAGGTCACCCTACCCAAATATGATGGATTTCTGGAAACAATTGAGAATAGTGCCTCGTACCTCAAACAAAAATCAATAGACTTCAAAAAGGCAGTTGCGATCACTGTAGAAAACAGGGATATCATCGTAGAAAATCTATTGCGACTTACATTTCTTTATGTCGGTATTTTTGTAATTCAGGTTCTCGTGTTACCTTTGTTAATCTTCTGGATTCTTGTAAGGATAGTCAACTCTCTCTTTCTCACATCCACAATTACTTCAATGATTCCTACTCATGATTCAAATGAGACCCATAATGGTTAAAATAAGATACGCATTATCATTTTTGATACTGCTCCTACTCCCATCCTCAGTATTATCACAGACCATCACCGGGAAGTAATCTCAGTATCTGATGGAGATACAGTCACAATCCTCACCGACCATAAAGAAACAAGAAAAGATCCGATTATACGGGATAGACACACCAGAAAATGGACAGGCATACGGTAACAAAGGAAACAAATTTACCGCTCATCTTGTAGCTGGCAAAAACGTGTCAATAAAAATATATGGTACAGATAGATATAATAGACTAGTAGGTGTTGTGTTTATCAATGAAACTAATGTTAACGAAGAAATCATCAGGAATGGCTATGCTTGGCAGTACCGAAAATACTGTAAAGTATCGTTTTGTGGTGACTGACTGCAACTTGAGAAAAAAGCAAAAGCATCTAAGATTGGATTATGGACAGAGGCGAATCCTGTGCCACCGTGGGAATGGAGAAAAGGCGCTCGGAACAGCAGTTATTCAAAAAGTGTAAATGGGACTTATGCACCAACCGCCGGTAACTATCACGGTAACATAAAAAGCCATATGTTTCATTCCCCTCGTTGCCGTCACTATAATTGCAAAAACTGCATAAATAGTTTCCAGATAAGGGAAAATGCCATTTCATCAGGGTATCGCCCCTGTGGGTGTTGCCGGCACATTTATTTTTTTGGGGGAATCAGATCTGATAGTTGCTGAATGCAGCATGACTACCTCGAACCCGAATAAATCGGAAATTTAAAATGCTTGGATAAGTGCCATGGAAGTAATGATTGTAAATTTAACCATATAATTTTCTGATTACGTACGAAACTCAGCTGCCTTTTTCGTCATTCCCGCGCAGGCAGTAGGTAGGCGTAGACTCCGATCCAGTGATCCTGCTCGTAACTGGATCCCCACCTACGCGGGGATGACAAACCAGCGGGATCTTGTTTGTCTTTTATTACAGAGGTTCTGAAGCAAGGCACTGATGTCTTTTCCTGGTGAAATTCTGATCTAGTATCGTGTCAACCATATAATGTCGCAGGCGGGAATCTAGGTGTCTTAGCCAGTAGGACTGGATTCCCTTGAAAACCCGGGATAAAGCGCGAGGCGTCAATCCCTAACTTACTCTGGATTGTCGCCTCAGTCTGTGTATGTTTAAGAATCCATTCTTCCTCGCCCAGGCTGTCTCCCAAGCCGCTGTTCTCCAGAACAGGTTTGTATTTGATTTTATTCTCGCCGGGCAATGAATCCAGTTTAATGTAGAAATGTTGCTGATCTAATGGGAATTGGCTGAAATCAAAATCAGGAGCCTGATAGGTAGCGGTAAAGCGAGCAATATAGCTTACCTTTCCCTTAGGTGCGATATTCGGTCGATTTTACTCCTTGAGAATTGTTAAAATTACCGCAGTGACGATCATTCCTACTCCAAAGTATCCGAGTATCGTAAAATATTCACCCAAGATAAAATAAGCAGCTATAGCAGCCACAACTGGCTCCAGAGTTGCCGCTATAGATGCCTTTCCAGCTTCCAAATACTGCAAACCCAGATAGTAACAGTGATTTGCGATAAAAGTCGAAACCAGGGAAACTAAAATCAAGGCCACCCAAGCAAGAGGGCTTTTATGGACAAAATCCACAGCCGGCAGGATCCCCAATACTCCAATAGGAAGGACATATAGGAAAATGTTTGCAGACGAATACCTTGAAGAAAAATATTTGCCAATGGTGTAATAGAGGGAGTAACAAAATCCGGAAGTAAGACCGGCAAGAATCGTTATAGCACCAACGGCCCTGGTAGAATTTGAGTTGCCCCCCGTTTTAGAGATCAAAAACACCCCTACTATCACAAGAACAACAGCCAAAATCTTACTGCTGGTCAATTTTTCCCGATATATAAAAAACGAGCAAACAACCACCCAGACGGGAGCAGTATAGAGCAAGATAGAGGCAAAAGCGGCGCCTCCATTTTTAACAGCATACAGGTAGGACACATAGAAAAGAGAGATACCGAGTAAACCGAAAAGAACTAACAGTGGAATATCTCTGGGGACAAGGTGGATTTCTTTCCGTAATAAAGCTTGCGAACCAAAAAATAGCCAGGCTAGCAGAGCACGCCAGAAGGCGACTTCCATGGGCTCAACCCCTTGGGAGAAAGCAATGAAGGAAAAAATACCAATAAATCCCCAGCATATTGCCGCTGAAATTATAAAAATATACCCTTTCAACATCTCATCTCTTTACCCGATCTTTGTTGCAAAAGTTATGTTTTAGGAAAATATTCTCAACAATGTTGCAAGATAAAAAACAACTGTACTTGCGTACGAGGTACATTTAACGCGGGCCAAACCCGCAACCAAAGGCTGTTATTCGATGTTAAATCAATACCTTCAGCACTTTTATTTTCTTGTTTTTTATTACAGTACTCTAAAAGTAAGGTACTAAAATTGACCTTCCCTGCTGCTGCGAAGCAGTTCTTTTCTGATTGAACAGTATAGCTTACTTGTAAACAGAAGATTCTTTTGTATGGCCGAATTCTGCTTCAAAAGACTTAATCTTAGCTTCTCTACCTCTTCCTCATTGCTCAATCTTTGGTTGCCTTACTTGACTTTAGTGCCACCTTGTGGTACTTTACTGGTAGCTGCAAATGTTCTTGCAGCTGATTACATGCTTCTCTTATGCTAGCAATGCCTCGATCGTAATGGTCGGGGCATTGTACTTTGCAATTAATGATGCTAATTTGAACAAAATTGCTCCAAGATTCTTCTTAATATCATTGTAAAGTAGACAGTCATATCTATTTCGTACCTTGTTCCAGAAAATCTGCTATAAAAAAAAGGCAACTGGAGAATGTAACAAAAAAATGGCAGGACAAGAGTAAGGCATGATCTATTGGCTGTAAAAGGAGGGATCTGGAGGAGTGTTGACACAACAGCAAAGCGGTGTCATCGTTACGAAATTCATTTCATGGGTGTTAGAAAAAATTTTCGGCTGATTATTGTCAGCATGATAGCAAAGAGTGCTGCTGCAAGACCGAGCAAGACATTAAAGAATGGGGGAGCTGCAAGGGCAATACGTATTATCAGAGTTGACAGAGCAAAACCTGAGTTCCGAAAAACTGCATAAAAGGATGGTTGATAACACTGGGAAATAAGAACGACCAGGATGTCTGTAAGAATCAGAATAGTATAGAAACCGTGAAGAAAATCCGATTGTTCTGTCCCGATAACTTTCGCGACACCACTCGAAACACCCATAACAGCAAATATAAGCAACAGAACCAGAGCAATGCCTTTTTTGGCAGCCACAAAACTGTACAGATCCTGGGGGCCCATCCTTTCATCTGAAGCCCGGGATTGTATTATATAGTAATATCCAAGTAGAGCAAAAATGAGCAGTGCACCAAACCCATCAGAAAGAATATTTAAAATAGCTGCTTCATTATTAATGAAGGTAATGGGTTCGGAGAAATAGGAGAGTTCTTTAAACGCATTTCTCATTAGAATGAGGGCTAAAATCTCAAACTGTTTGCCCACAGATCTGCTGAACGAACATGGGATAGTAAAAATCAGGCTGATCACTTCGAGTATGAGGACAACAGTAAAAGCGGCATGTACAGCCAAGAAGTGATTTTGGGGTATAACTGCTTCAAACGGAGCAGGAAGGAGATGCCAGCGATTCAATTCAATAGCGACCAGGCTGACAAGAAAGAAAAGCACAAGGGCAAAAGATATTTTCCTATGCATTTTCTCATGTTCCCAAAGATGGTGCAATGGGTCGAATATATAGGTTATTTTATCGTATAGAATGTTCATTTCAAGATTTGATAGCCGAAATAATACCAGACCTCCCGGCCATAAGAAAACTTTATGGGGAAAAACGCCGGCAAACTATAAAAATTCATTCATATAGTCAAATTTTCCGGTCAAGCGACCCTTGTATAAAATAATAGCCTTTTTAATTTCATAGGGGAGTTCAATTTCGTTGAAGTCTACCTTGAAATCCGCCGTAACAATACCATTCACAAAGGTTTTTAATTCCTGCGAAAAATCAGTCGAGGCTTCCCGGGGAAATTCGCATGGCAGATTATCAATTGCCATTACAGTAATGCCACCATCTTTTATCCCATCAGCATAACTGTCATTTTCAGCATAATAGGTATAGCAGGCCTTATCCGGCATTGTTGATTCTCTAGTAATTTCAACAGAACCATTGATATCACAGGTAATATCACCGATTACCTTCAGTCCTGATTCTTCACCCGGATGTGCATTCTTTTTCAGGTTCTCTTTTGTAACAAATCGTGGATACTTCTCCGTCCAGTAAACACAATTTATAAGTATTTCCAGGTATGGGAGATAGTTGTGAAACAGAGATTCAAATCTTTCAGGATGATCATAATATTCCTGCAGGTCGAATGCTCCCTTTAACGGTTTTACAATGTCCTCTTCTTTGAAGATTACCTTGTAAAGACAACTCTTGTCCGAACCATTTTTACCGTGCCCCCTCAATTGTTCCAGCTGATCTGGCTCAATAGTTTCAAAAGGCAGGAGATCAAACATTTCCTGGGCACCTTTTGATACATTGCCATACCCGAGAAATCCCACTGTCAACGGTGCCAGCTCTTTTGGAAGACCGTTTTGTGTTATAATCTGGCCAACGTTCCGGATATGATTTTTTGCCTCTTCCAGGGAATCGTACTGGTATGCTTGTTTTATTCCTTCAAACGGTGTCGCGTATCCGTTCAACTTCATTTTCCGGCCAAAGGCATGCAAGGTTTCTATCAAACCCGCCATTCCCGCATAGCTGCTAAATGTTATTAAACGGTTGTTTTTCCTGCCGGAAATGAGTTCATAGTCGACAAGGTTGCATTCAAGTTCCATCAACCTTTTCAACATTTTCATATTATATGGCTGACCTTTTATGGTATGGGAGAAAAATAAATACGTTTTTCCATGCTCCAGCAGATGAAGCGGGATTTCTTTTACTGAAAAAATTGCATCTGCTACCTGCAAATCTTCACCTATTTCAGCTCCGGCTTTTCGATATTCTTCGTCACTGAAAATTCTGATTTCAGATGGCTGAATGATGGTTTTTATGCCAAACTTTTTACGTAATTCTGACACATCATTCGGAACAAGAGGAACTCTTCTTTCCCATTCATTCTTATCTTCTCTACGAATACCAATGGTTTTTGTCATACCTGTCTCATCTAATGTTTTCCTGATTACCATGAAACTCAGCTACATTCTCCATCTTTCCCTCGCAGGCAGGAGGTAAGCGTAGACTCCGAGCCAGAAGCCTTGTTCGTGACTGGATCCCCGCCTTGCGGGATGACACCCTGTAACTCATATTTCTCTTTTGTTATCAATAAATTAAGTCTATTCGAATAAAATTGGCTGAGTTTCATACGTAATGAGGGATATTTTTGTTTTATGATCTCAGGGTATTGGAAGCAAAACCTGCACCAACAACTCTCTTTTTCATTTCTTATTCAGATATTTAACACTTTTTGAACAGTTGTAAACGAAAACAGAAGTGTATAAAAACAAAAAGCCAGGCAGAATCCGTAAAAACACGGTTCCTGCCTGGCTGGATTCCTGATCTAAAGATGAGGAACTAACAGATAACTACTCCCTATTTAAACTTCATCTCAAGGGTCTCTGTATGGTAGAGATGATTGATCTGGGTATTGTCGAAAACAGCGATGCCGAATGGAAAGCTTTTGCTTTTGTCAGCAAACTGCACATCCTGAGTCTCTGCATTCTCTCCTTCAGTTTTCAACGCCCGCATAACTTCCAGGGTCCACATGCCGTTCGCATAGTGGTTGCGGGCAAGAATATCCGCACGACCACCCTGCATAGGTGCGATAGTAATACCGGGAACGATATCACCTTCCTTGAAATTGTCCACAAAAGGTACTCTCTTGCTTGGTATGACGTAATACAGATCATCCTTAGTACTATTCAGATTCATAAAGGCAGGGGCCGATTTATCCGAATTATCATTATTTTTGTATCCACCTTTACCGGTATCTCCCTTACGGCCCCAGCCCTTATTCTTCTTGGGGTCGGTGTTATTGTCAACATACTGATCATCGAACATCCCCATGGGCAGTGAGCGCACATACTTGGCATGCCACATATCGATGGTCTGATCAGCGGAATCGGTATATTTCCGGCCGGCGGATGTATCACCCGGTTCATCCAGATGACAGGCAATCATACAACCGTCTTCTTTGAAACCTTTGGTACTTATATTCCAAAACATCGCCAGTTTATCTTCATAATAAGTGTTGTCATGACCGGTACTGTCTTTTTTGGCCAGTTTTTTCCAGCTGCCGTCTGCCTGTTTAACCCACGGAAACCGGGCCAGACTTTTGGTCGGATCCTTATAGGTGATCAGGAAGTAAACATTCTTATCATCATAAAGTGACTTGATGTTAACTTTTGTGCTCCCCATCCCCTCATACCCATTACTGGGCTCATATGGAAGCTCATCTACCGTAACGGTGATAGCTTTGGCTGCATCCCAGGCTTTTTCAGCCATTCCATCAAGTGTAATTGGCGAGCCCGCCTTTGCACTGGTAAGTATCTGGTCTGCGCCAAAAGCTGAGGTGGTAAGGGCAAAAACGGCTGCTGCACTGAGAATTCCAATCTTTTTCATACATTCCTCCTTAAATTGTGATTTAGACAGCCCAATCAAAATATTTACTACTGTGTGGTAGTGTATGGGCTCAAGAGAAATCATTCCAGATAAAGGTTACTCACAGAATAGCGTTTTTATGTGAAATCAAGTTCACAACAAAACGTATTTACTTGTTATTCATGAAGAAATTTTTTTGGAAAGCAACTGCAGATAATCGATTATTTTCTCACCCTGCGGTGTTAACCGGTACGATTTTTCCCGATTCTGGGAGACAAAGCGATTGAATTTGAGGTTTTTCAGGTGAAAATTTACCTTGGTGTGATCACTGATTCCAAGATGCCGGGTGATATCCATAAAGCGCATCTCTCTTTTTGCCGACAAAGCAGCAAGAATCTGTCTTCTGATCTGGTTCGAAAGACAGGCAAGGGTCGCGTCCATATCGGGTTCGGACAATTGCTGTTCGAATTTCAACTCTTCCAGGTTACGTTTTACGGTAACCAGAAGCTCATCCCGTTTGAACGGTTTGGAGAGATAATCGTCAGCACCACTTTTCATAGCAGCCACTGCATTATCTACTGTTGAAAAGGCAGTAATCATGATGATCTTGAGACTTGGATAATCATTTTTTAATAGCGGCATAAGTGCCATGCCCCCCATACCGGGCATCATATTATCCACGATAACAAGACTGGGGACTTCAAGTTTGATTTTCTGCAGGGCCGTTTCGGCAGACTCACAGCCGGTCGCCATAAAATCATTATCCTCAAGGATCTCTAAGATACTTTCGCGCAGATCCAGATCATCATCAATGACCATGATAGTTTCAGTTTTCATCTGTTATCACCGGAAAGGCTATAGTCACAATGGTTCCTCCATTTTCACTGGAGACCAGGGAGATCTCCCCTCCATGCTGTTTTATAATATTATAGCATACAGACAAACCCAGTCCTGTCCCTTTGCCGACATCCTTGGTGGTATAGAATGGATCAAATACCTTAAAAATATCGTCCTGNATAATACCATGGCCGGTATCAGTAATAGTCACCAGCACTTTACCGTTATTACTAAACGTTTCAATCTCAATGCTATCCTCTTTACTGCAGGCATCGATACTGTTCATCAACAGATTGATAAAAACTTCCTCAAGTTTCCAGGATATTCCCATAATTTCCGGAACATCCTGCGCCGTCAGCCGAATAATTGAACTCAGTTTCTGATTTCTTATAAGATTGCATGAACTTGCAAGAACTTTATTAATATCAGTGAGTTCAAGTTTCGTTTCCTTTTCACGTGAAAAATGCAATAGCTCTTTAGCAATCTTCGAAGCACGAACAGTATTGCGCTCAATAGCCTCGAGCTTTCTGTTAACCTTGTCATCTTCCCCCACCAGGTCTTTAAGCATTTCCACATTGAGGGAGACATTGGTAAGGGGGTTGTTGATCTCATGGGCAATACCTGCAGCCAGAATCCCCATTGATGTCAGTTTCTCCGACTGCGAAAAACGCAGCAGCCTTTCATTGATCAATTCCCGCTGTTCAAGGCTGAACACCGACAAGGCCCTGATAGTAAAAAACATAATTAAAAAAGCACTCATCCCCCTGAATAAAATAACCTTAATACCAAGAACAGGCACAATTACGTCCGACGGAATCACTCCGGTCAAAATGGCATAGCAGATCATACAACTGCCTGCAAAGATAAAATTAATCGCCACATTGCGGGAAAACGACCGCACTGTTCTCGAATACATTATCAGACCGATTCCAGACAGTAATCCTCCCGGAAATGCAACAAACATACGGGTGTTGATGTCCTGGCCGCTGCCAAGATCAAAATAGGTTGTGACAAGAATAAGAGAGAGGGCAGATACACCAATCATCGCTTTAGCAATCCGGGGAGTGCTCTTCAGTGCCTGATCACCATAAAAGGTGATTATATTGATGAATAACCCGAAGTAGAGGAGAAACAAAAAAGAGAGACTGACTACGGCCAGACGAAACAGCGTGAAGAAAGGGGTCTTGATAACTGGTTCCAGCTGCTCCAGCAGTTCCAACCATTCATGAAAACCGTGGACAATACCAAAAAAAGCAAGCAGCCAGATGATTCTTGCAATTCCGAGCTCGCTTTGCCTGACATCCCTTGAGAGAATTGCCACTCCCAGGGTGAAAAATGCCAGGCCGTAAAGCAGATACAGTATGAAATTCAAAACCATTCAATCACCTGCATAAAAAATGATCATAAACCGGTCGCTCAACTCCCGCAAGTTTCATTGCCGGGTGGTCAGGAATCTCTCAAGGCCGATGCGGGCTGCAAGGAAGCCGCACGCACTGCCGGATGCACACCGAACACAATACCTGTAATCAATGCTGAAAGAGGGGCAACAATCAAACTGAATGAGGAAAAAGCTACGTCCCAGCCGGCATATTTCTGAATGAATAGAGCAAGAATAACACCTGCTGCCATACCCCATATCCCTCCTGTCATAGTGAGTAGAAATGAGTTCCAGAGATAAAGATTGGCGATACGGCTCCTTGATGCCCCGACAGCCATACGCAACCCTATTTCCCTGGTCTGTTCCGCAATATTAGCAAGCATCACATTCATTACTCCGATCCCTCCTACCAAAAGAGAGAGACCGGCAATCGTCCCCATTATGAGTGAGAAAAGCCTCTGACTATCCCTAGCCTCTTTTAAGAGGTTTAGAGGAATTACAAGGGAATAATCTTCCACTCCCTTGTGCCTGACCAAAAGTATCTCTTCTACCTGCGCACCAATGGACAAGATTGATGCTTCATCACTGTCATTTAATGTAATTACCAGACCATCCAGCCGGGCTTCATCTTTTCCCGGAAAGATAGCCTGCAGGGAAAAAATTGGTAGAATTACCGTATTATCAAAATCCAAGGCAGATAGTCCTGTCCCCTCTGTAAGCAGCCTCCCTTTTGGAGCCAGAACTCCTACAAGGTTTGACGGAAAGCGCTGCAGCATGATTGAGGAACCTGGAGCAGTTCCCAGAATTGTTGTTATTCTGCTCCCTGCTACGCAGACATTTTCCCGAAGAGTAATATCACCCTGGTTTACAGATCTGCCCGATTGCAACTGAACCTTCTCTGCCTCAAACCAGCCTGCTGAAACACCCAGCACAGTCGCAACCACCGACCTGCCCTCCCTGGAAATGGTCACATTTTCTCTTCTCACATAGGCTCCAACATTCCCACGCGTCCCCAACCACTCTGCAAGATATTCCGCATCGGCCACAACAAGCCCTTTTGAGATATTGGCAAGACTGTTTCTGCCTGTAAATGCCGCCTGGCTGTTATTTTCTATCCTGAGAGCATCAGTACCAAGGGATGCTATTTTATCCAGAGCACTCTTTTTTGCGCCTTCACCGATTGATAACATTGCAATGAGGGCTGTCACTCCTATTCCGATACCAAGACTACTGAGCAGGGAACGCAGAGGACGCCTGGACAGACTCGCCCAGCCGTCTCTCATATCAAAAAGGTGATAGTGAAAAATCATACAGGTTCCTGCCGTAGAGAAGATTCCACCTTGTCCAGGTGAACTATCCGCGTACCATAGTGCACAGCATCAACATCATGACTGGCCATGATCACGGTACAGCCTCTTTCAACCTGCTCCTGCAGCAACCGCATAATTTTCTTAGAATTTCCTGCATCCAGACTGCCCGTGGGCTCATCGGCAAAAATCACTTCAGGCCTTCGCGCCAGCGCCCTGGCAAAAACAACCCTCTGCATTTCTCCACCTGAAAGGGTATCAGGATACCGCAAACCAAACTCACCCAAACCAACATAGTCTAAAAGCTCACTGCACCGTTTCTCCACATCCACTTCCACAGGTAACTTCCCGTAATGAAAGGGAAGTACAACATTTTCCAGTACTGTTTTTTCAGGCAGCAAATGGGGCATCTGAAAGATAAAGCCAAAGCAGGAATTTCGCAGATGGGCAATTTGCTTCTCATTCATCAGGGTCAGGGAGACACCATTTAACATCACCTCTCCATGGGACGGTTTGTCGAGAGTACTGAGCAGATTCAGCAGAGTCGACTTACCGGAACCGGATCGCCCGGTAACAACCAGAAACTCCGCCTCTACCACAACAAGTGACAGAGGTGCCAGAGCCATACTCTTCCTACCGTCAATAAGAAACGACCTTTCAATATTTCGTGCCTCTAATAACACAGTTTTTTTTACTGCCCCTCACTATAGATAATGTCCCCCCTGTTCAGACCACCAACCACCTCCACCCATCTGGTGCCCCTTGCACCAAGAGAGACGGCCACCTCATGATCTTTCTGTCCCGACTTTCTTTTGACCATTGTCTTCCCGTCTCTGTAAATAACTGCACTGACGGGTACTGCCAGCACATCCTCTAACTCCCTGTAGATAATTGTGGTTGTAGCCGACATACCTACATATACATTACTTATGTCACCAATAAATCTGATGCGGGTATGGAACCGACGCACACTGCTGTTAGCATCATCTTCCTTTGCAAGGGTTTCAATCGATTCAACCAGCCCCGGGAACTTCATACCAGGAAACGCATCCAGCTCAATTTCCGCCGCCATCTCCTTGTCAATTTTAGCCACATCAATCTCTCGTATTTTTACTTCAGCCATCAGTTCACTTGTGTCCGGCACCTGTAAAAATGTCTGGCCGACCCACACAGAATCACCTATCTGAATTTTCCTCCTTCCATTTTCTCTTGGAAGATCGGAATAGAGCAATATTCCTTTTGTCGGTGAATAGAGGTCACAGTTCTCCAGATCTTTCTGGGATTTTTCAAGAGCACTCTTTTTATTTTCGACCTTGCGTCGATTTTTCTCCACCGCTGCAACCCGATTTTGTATCTGAAGTTCAGCAGTTCTTTTCACCCTCTGCAAGTTGCTTTCCGCTCCGTTAACCAGTAATTCCGCCTCACGCAGCAGTTTTGGCCATGTATATTTATCAAAATTTTCCAGTTCTTCCCGCGCCACCTGAGCCTGTTCTTTCCCTGTAGCAACCTTATCCGCCGCTTTATCTCTTTCGCGGGTACTCACATGTCCTTTTTCCAGCAACACCTCAAAATCTTCAAGTTCATTCCGGTTAATTCCAAGGGTTCTCTCTGCCTGGTGGCGTTTCTGTTCAAAAATCTTCCTCTTCAGGGGACCCGAACCGTTTTCAATGTTATTCGCCTGAATTTTTGCAATTTCAACCTTACGAACAGCTTCTTCAATCTTGCCGTTCTCCTCCTCTTTCTGCAACAGCAGCATTTTTTCAGAGGCGAGAAAAGTTGCTCCAGCATCGGCAAAATCCTGCTCTGCCTTCAGCATGCTGTCAATAAATGGCTTGGTATCAAACCGAGCCACCAGAGTCCCTTTACTAACCGGACTTCCTTCCTTGATAAGCCATAAAATCTTCGCCTGATTACTGGAAATCTGGGAGCTTACAGGAGATACTTTTGCAGGCATAACTACTCCTCGCTCTATAATATTGAGCAGAAAATTTTTCTGATCCACCAGTGTCAGGGTTGGCTTCTTCTCACCAATTATCTGATCCGCTTTAAAAATATAGCTTGCCCCAAAGCCCGCGAGCAACAGAAGAACCAGACATCCTCCCAGAAGTGTTTTATTTGCAGCAAAGCTTCTCATTATGTTCATCAATGTAATTGCTTACCACCTGTACTCACAGAAGTCTGCTCTCCATAAGGTGTCAATGAAGCCTCTATCCACGCAGGATCGAGAACCCCCAGACTATAGGCAAGGTTGACCGCCGCAATATTATATGCAGTCAATGATCTGGCAATTCCTGATTCAGCCTCTGAAAAAGAGCTCTCAGCATCAAGGACATCCAGATTATCAGAAATCCCCTTCTCATATCTTCTCTTTGCAAGATCCAACGCCAACTCAGCCTGACTCAGCCTCCTGATATTAATCTGGTGATTCCTGTCTTCGATCAATAGATCAAATAATGCATCGTCTGCTTCCCTTTTTATCTTTCGTCGCATAGCGTCACCGGTACGACGGAGTTTGGCCATCTCCATTTTTTTTCGCACAAGGATGTTTTCTTCATTAAAGTTATCAAAGGATGAGAGCATTTCCAACTGAAACGACCAGTTCGTCTGATCAAGCTCAATAGCCTCTTCTACAGTTTCTCCTTCACCCTTCTGCTCGAGAGTGAAGCTCAGACCAACGTCAGGAGAGAGGTTTTGTTTTGCTTTATAAAACTCAACCTTACTCACCTCCACGTTCACCCGGTGGGCCTGCCAGTCCAACCTGGTTTCGAAGAGGTCTTCCTCCCAGGTATCGGAAACAACCGGCACCATTTTTATTATTTTCTCCACCAATACTACATTTGCTAAATCAGAAAGCCGCAACAACTCCCGAAATGCATCCAGCGCCCTATTTTTCTGCCGCAGCTGACCTTGTACGGAATTTTCCGCATCAAGAACTGCCAGTTCTGCGCGATATACATCTACCTTGGAAACCAGTCCAACTGCTTGTCGTGACTGTGCAGATTGAAAATGTTCGCGGCTTCGTTCCTGGGCCTGTTGCAATTTTTCCAGTAATTGACTTGCCAGAACCAGATCATAGTATTTCTGTACGGTATCGAAGATAAGCGTCTGTTTTGCCCGCTCTGTAATGATTTCCTCTTCCTTGGCTCTCAATTGCGCTATATTGAGTTCTGCCAGATTATACTTTCTTCCCCAGCGCCTGAACAAACCCTGAGACACCCTTACATAGGCCCTGGCAGTTTTTGCATAATTCACCACGTAATCGCTGTCCTGATCCAATCTGTCACCTACAGCGCCATAGGCAATTTCCCCACCTGTCCCGGTTTCTTTGCGAAACTCGAGACCAATTTGCTGTGATCCCGTCCCCCGTGTGAATCCGACTCTTGTTAATGGAACAATTTTGGTATCAAACCGATGCTCAGCACCGGCAACATCCATTTTGCTGAGCATTAGATTATCCTGTAAATCATAGGCATAGTCACTTTGCTCAAGGGCTCGCTCTACTGCTTCGGTTAACTCCATCCCTTCTACTGACAAGGAGTGAAAGAACAGAAGAAAGTGAAAGAACAATCCATACCTTGCAACATTGTATATCAGTGTAAACATTTCTCGTAATTTGCCGGAATTTAAAAATACCCCAAAGACTTCTTTTGAAATTATGAACAAGACCATACCACCAAAATACTTATCCCGCTCGTCGGGTTAGCGGTATTAAATGTCAATATTTTTTCATACCCTGCTGCGACACATTTTATGACATGTTTTCAAAAAATATTGCCTTAATGACACTTCCAAAATAAAGTATGCTTATGATCAAACAGCTATCCATCATCGAAGAAACCTCCCGACCCTCCGACATGCCCCTGGCAGAAAGATGCAGGCCACACCATCTCGCCGATATAAAAGGCCAGGAGACTCTTCTATCTCCCGGTTCAACCTTACGAGTGATGATCGAGACTGATGACTTCAACTCTTTCATCCTCTGGGGGCCGCCAGGGAGTGGAAAAACGACCATAGCCAAGTTAATCGGAAAACAAACTCGACATGCCTTTTGTCCTTTCAGTGCTGTCCTGACCAAAATCG